>Ga0123352_10021552_pt1 | contig 10267 bp, 2 predicted proteins | sample TergutLab28metaG_FD_89700 | JGI IMG/M metagenome (GOLD analysis project Ga0123352, IMG submission 89700) | Labiotermes labralis P1 segment gut microbial communities from Petit-Saut dam, French Guiana - Lab288 P1 | ecosystem: Host-associated > Arthropoda: Insects > Digestive system > Gut ...
ATATATAAAGTTAATATATATTGTTTTAATTAATAGTAAAAAAAAAAAAAAAAAAAAAAAAATGAATGTAAATGGTGGGGGGGGGGGGGGGGGGGGAGTAAATAAAGTTGGCTTGGAGTTTGTCAAAGTGAATGTGCCATTAAAAATAAGTGTCAAGTAGATGGAGAGACAAAACATGAACTCCTCATTCAATTAACCCTTTACCTGCTAATGTGGAGAATGTGGTGAGCTCCAAACAATGCCAGCAAAGGGCAGATAGGATTTAACTTGATGTTTTATTCTGTTCCATTCTCTCTGTAAAGGATTAATGCAGTTAATAATATTGGACGTACAACTGTAAACTACTCGTGTTACAAATATTGTGAACTAGTTTTCTCTCTTACATTAACGGCAAACATTGTCTATCCTTAGTTTTTAACGGGTACTGTCAGAACTCTGAGTGACAGAGCCAGAAAATTTGCTTACAGACTGGTGTTTCATCATGTAATAATGTTGTTACATATTGCCCCAAAATTTGTGAGTCTTCATACTACAACATAGGGTTTAATAAATAGGTTTAATAGCATGGATATTGGGTACATTATCCTTACTTTATTTACTCAATCTCTTCAGTTTATTCTTTTTTTCTTTCCAAAAATAGGTTACTGCTCAGAAAGGAGGTGAGGAAGTCACAGAACCAGTTGGTTTAACCTGCCTCAATATTTATGCTCATTTTGTGAAATTTCCTGCTCTCTTTTGGCAGCACATCAAAAAGACTGATTGCCCCTGTAACTAAGAATGTTTTTCAATTCCCAAACCATTATTTGTAGGTGTTGCTGGTATCTAGTCTTGGATTTTAACCCTAAATACTGTACAAGGGTACATGAGTTTCATTTTCTTGTCATCTCTGAACAATTGTTTTGGTAGTTTTTCGGTTCATATCACCTGCTGATGATATTTACAATTAACAGCATATGTACCCTAGTTAAAACCTGTAAATTTGTGTCACTCAAATGGGCAGCCACTTAGGAACCTATACACTTTAAAGATGGAAACATCCTTTTTCAAATATACTGTGTTTGAAAACCCCCGTGATGATGCACAACCCCAAATAAGTCACGTTAACCATTTTAAAAACAGAGTGTTAAAAAAAAGCCCAAGATGATAGACAGTCCAAAGTAATACTACTGTTTTCAGCTTTTCCATACTTTGCTTTGTCTTACTTATGACATAATTTCTGTTCCATTTAGTATTATACAACACAGTTTCTTTTCATTTCATGTGTTTATTATATATTTTACAAACATATTTACAATTTTTTTTTTCCAAGGTGAGAAAGTACAATTATTATGTGATCACCATGCTGTCTTGTGCCCTTCTTCCCCCCACTGCAAAGTTTGAACCAATTACCAGTATTCACAAAAACTGTCATTGGATTCTGGTTTCATAGCAGTAATTACGACCCTATCAACCAGTGGAGCTAGACATGTACGTAGAATTTGGTACAAACAAACAGCATAAATGTACTTACACATTATATATAAAATTATTGCTCGTAAGTCACCAACTATGAAAATGGCAACAGCCCAAAATTTTTTTTTATATCCAGTAGGTTTAACATGGATGCAATCTGTCTCTAAGTAATATGTTCTTTGCAAAATTCAACGAAATGGAGGAAATGATAATATCAGAACAGTAGAGAACTTCAAGAGTAATTTTTATTGCTTCTGTTCAAAACTCCATGTTGTTTTTATCTGTATCCATTGCCAGGCTCATTCTGAACAGTATACGACTCACACAATACACAAGACATGCTGCCACAGGACCAACTGAACGTAATGATGTAAATGACTGGGTGTTTTTTTAAACTATAATTTTAGCATGGAACAGTACGCTCCCTGAGGATGATCAAATGATCGAAACATGTAGGAGAGTTTTAAGTGTTTTAATGTGAATTTTATATCATTAAATGAATATATGTGCATTTGTTGGTGTATTAATTAAATTAAATATCCATGTTGTATGTTTCACAATCTAATGGTTTTTCTTTCTTAAGTTGGAGCCAGTACCATAGACACCTCTGGGAGACTCCTCTATAAATTGATAATTGGGGCCCTCCTGTAACTATTTGCAGTTATATCCAGATCTTGTAACAGGGATCCACTATACTGTCTTCTGTCAGAATGGAATAAAGTCCAAAAGAAGCCGCAACGAATTTTGGTAATCTGTACATTTGCCCCCTCCCACACAACCTATGGGGGTATTCACAAATCGCAGGGTCTGCAAGGTCCTTACCTTACCTCACCTTGGGGAAATGTGTACCAACTCTGTGCTTTTGAGATTTCATGTTACAATAAGCACAACAAACCTATTCATATCACAAATACTCAGCAACCATGCAAACAAACGAAAAACAGAGTCACAAACTTTTATCTTATTATAACAGACATTGTAAAGCAAGGGGCAGTAGATAATGTCCACATATAATGGACATATTTCTTAATTTATTTTCAGTTCATATTTCTACATGATTGTACATTCCTCTTCTCACCTCCATTGTTTTCATTTTAATTATTTTCTCAGATTGTCCAGTTCCCATCTGCTTTTGCAATTCTGTGTTAGCATCTACTTACCAGCAGCTAAACCTTCCTGTGTACTTTCACAAGAGGGAAGAAGTTTCTTTTTCTCAGGTTAAGAAAAAGAGATTGACTATAAGTGTGAAATTAGATATGGTATGTGCCTGAAATGTGGTCATCTGGGATACAACACAGTGAAATTTGGTAAACAGTTACTAACTTTCAGAGAAACATACTGCCTCCACCTTTAGAAATAAACAAAGCCATTTTGGGAAGTTGGCTGGGTTGATAACAGGAAGTAGAAAAGAACAATCTATACTCCATGGCCCATTTTTTTTCTCCCAGTTTTAAGGTATATTATCTTTACGATGGAGCCAATAGAGTCCTCTGAAATGTTGGTACCTACTTGCTGGACTATATGACATTATGTCCCAAACACCCATAACCTTAATAGAGACTGCTTCCTTACTGTTTCTTTGCGGCTTGTCTGAAAAACAAGGAATGCCTTTAAATTTTTTTCCATCTGTTCTGTGATACATCTTTTGTTAATCAGGAAGCAAATTTATCACTTATATAGCACTTCTTTGTCAAGTATTTTAAAAGGCAGCATAGCAACATTTTGTTGTAGCACCTTTTTTCTACATTCTTGGGCATATCTTTGGCCAGTATTTATTCTGTAAATATGACAAGTGACTCTTCTTGTATATACGCTGTATTGCAAGTCACATTTTAATACAAAAACTTGTGCCTTCAACTGATTGAAACGTGAGATTTTGAAAATTCCTACTCCTGAAGCCGTTAACAGAGCAGAAAAAGCAACAAAGAAAATGTTCCCAGTCTTCACAAAGTTTGTCAAAGTACTGTACTTGAACTATAATTCTTTTTGACAGTCTGCAGTAGGAAGACTTGCTGAAGGTGTGAATTTATATGCAAGTACATATTAATAACAAAATAAGCTGTGTTAGGCAAGGAAAACTACCAGATGCAGCCATGATGGTACCTTGTAAGGAAGCCATATCTGCCTGTCGTTCCATTTGTAACCAATCAAAGGTTTTCTCTAAATGAGAAGGATTCCATAGCAGTGTTGCTGAGGTATCAGGTCCTCTGTGATGTGACACTGTGTCCCTGGTTAATGCTTCCTGATATTTCAAAGGTGTAGTGCCTTCTTCTTCAAAGGCTTCGGGGTCCAAGAAAGAATTTTTAAAACTGGATTAAATTGTGTACTACGAAATACTATACAGTAAAGATTTTTAGGGTACCAGTTTTCTAAGAGGAGTAAAAGAATTAAATTTTCTATTTGTTGCACTACAACCAGACATTATTATGGAATGTCCATTGTGGGAATTTACATGGTGGGTCAGTAAGATTTCTAGAAAAAACAAAAGCATTAAAGAATGAGGTCTGCAGCAGTTTGGTGTCAGGTGCATAGATCACATTGCACTGTGTGAAATACACAATAGTGGTAAATAGAGGATTTGATGTGAATGTGATTCATCAGAAGATATTGCCCCACCTTTCTGGGAAGGGAAAAAAAATACTAGTCAGACCTGATGACAGATTTTAAACATGCATAAAATTTGGTAGTCATTTCACAGTAACATTGCACTGGCCAGTAGTGTAAATAAAACTCCAATACAGCCGAGCTTCTTGGCTGCCAGATAATGTAACTGTAGAGCAGAAATAATAAAGGAATATTTCTGGCTTCCTAAAGTATTATTTCATGAAATTAAAGAGTTACTTGGAAATGATGAAAATAATCTTTAGGAACTGTTTTCATTGAAACTGTCTGTGGAACAGCTACCAACTAGTTGTGCTCTCTGTAGAGTTGTTACATAACTCATAGTCTACGAGTCCATGCTCTTTCAATTATATTATACCGATAAATGCTTGTAACTTCCAGTTTTGCGTAGCTGTTGCATGCTAGCTACATATTCAGATGAACGTTCTTGTATAATACCTGCATTTTTTATTTAGGTTCCTGCCACACAAAACCCATTAATAATGTACATCTGAGGAAAAGTATTATGGTATATAATATTTAGTTAATCTTGTACTGTGCCACATGTAACACACCAAATACAACATAACCAAAAAGATATAAAACTTCTGAATTGGCTCCTGTACACACTGGTATTTAAAGATTTCATTTATTTTGCTATAGTGTGGTTGAAATAAACAACATTAAACAGGCAGTACAATGATTATTGTTGTTTTTTTGGTGATGGCCTGTCTATGGTTAGAATACAAGTCTTATAATGAAGAAAGCTAATTTTCATGCAAGATGAACATGCACTCTTTCAGACTTTTAGATATTTGTGAAGTAAACATGTGGGCAGACCAAACAAATACCAGTAGAGTTCTCTGTTATGATAAGTGGGCCTGCAGCATGATTGTTGTGACAAGCACTATTTTCTGTTCCATGTGTGTTGCACTCTTGTGTCACTGCAATATGGAGATATCCTGTGTTTGACAACAAATTTATATTAGATGAAATGTAGTGTCTTGTTAAGAAAAAGTTTATTCTTACAGTTAACTTTGCCACCATGAAGAACAGCCAAAATGAATCTGCATTTCTGCCAGCAATGATTTATGAGATTTTAAGATTGTAGCATCAGCTTACAGAATCACAATAACCTGCTGTTCTGAGCTCCAAAATACATAACATTTTGCTTTCAGAATACATGTGCCATCAGTATCCTCCAAATACCAGTAGGTTTCTTAAATACCAAGTTAACAAGTAGTTAAGGTGCATTCCATGCTGAAATATGTTGAGCATGTAATGGTATTCCTTATGGATGCAGAAGGTTGTAGGTTTCTACAATAATTTCAGTGAGTTTTTGGTTGAATAATTTTTATTACTCTATGACCATCTGTCAAATGCTACGGTCCTGTGGTATGAAATGTGACAGAACAGAATGAACGTGAATTATGAATTTGAAAGGATGTGAATGGAATTGCCCAAATTTATGGTCCCAGTTGGAACATGTGTTTGGCAAGACTGAGATAACCATGAACCCGCCCAGCATAGCATATCTTCAGCTAGGATTTGAACCAGGTACCTACTGGTTACAAATCACAAAACAGGCAATTATGACTATGCCACTCCATTCAGTTGAGTGAGTTACTGTATTACTAACATTGTGGGTATAACACATAACTGTATTCTAGGTGCTGCTGAATTCTGTGTTGACTTAAAAACTAACATTAACATCATTTAAGCATTTTATTGTCATTACCTGGTTAGTTAGTTGGACATTTCTTTGTTCCGATGGGCATTTATTGGAAACATGTAGTTTCCAGTAAACAAAAAATATACAAAATGTTTCTCATCAGTTAGTTTTACATCTTTTCCTTGCACAACTAATGCTGATGTAGTGCATAACTCCTGTTTCATTTGGGCCTTCAGATAAGTAAAGTAAAATGGAAAGAGGTAATGTTGCCCCTCTGTCTTGGCACCATGCTATAAAAGTGTGCAGGTTGAATGATAACTGCACAATTTCACATACCATCTTTTACCATAATCCATCTTGCCATTCCATCCATAAGGGTTATTATTATTTGCACATATAAAGAACACCAACACAAAAAGTCACGATTCAACAAACCATCCAAATATGAAACATTAATATATTTACAGAACTATAATATCACGTTTAACAAATGCTACAGCATTTAATATCATGAGGTAGAAATGATCTCACTATCTATCCTGAAGCTCTGTTCATGCCTGCTAAGCACAAGTACAGTTCTCACTGCATTGCAGCGTGTTGTTCTGTCACAGGCAGACATAGCACTAAAGCCATGGTCTTGATGTCATTCTGTGTGCACATAAACATCACAGTTTTATTAACACTACACATATTATATCATTAGAGAAAAAGATTTTCTGCATTCTACAGTAATATATAAAACTTCAATTTTTATAAACTTCAGTGAGTGACAGCAGTATATAAATGAGTATATCTGGCTGCACCAAGGACACTGTAAGGGCCATGAAACATCCAACCAGAACTGGAAAGTGGAATTTAATTTGTGCAGCAGGAGGAGGAATTTTTAAAAATCATTACTGCATATTCAGAACATTTGTTATAGAACAAAGCAGTTTCACAGGAACAGAATATGTCAGTAAATATTCATTCCGAGTACACTCACAATGTATACTCCATGTAATTCTTTATTTTTTCCAGCACACCCAAAATATAAAACTGGTGAGAATGTGGGCATTTACCATACATTCAAACATTTCAATTGTCACTTCACTGTGTGTGTGTGTGTGTGTGTGTGTGTGTGTGTGTATGTATATATATATATATATATATACATATATACATATACATATATAATTCATCCATGGCATACAAAGTAACAGCAACACAAGAGTTACAGCTTTTCAAAAGTAGGATAAATACCAACTTAATATCAACATGGTTTCCATTATACAAAATGGCATGGTATGTGTCTATTATTTACTTTAGACTTCAGTTCATTATTGCAGGACCTTGTTCCTTCTTTGCCACTTCCTTATTGGTCAAATGCTTACAATGACAGTTTCTAGTAAAACTTCTTATTCCTATCTAAGTAATGCATATGAAAATCCAGTTTTAATTTCTGTGTATGTCTACACAGGGGGATTTTTGTTGTTGTTGTAAGGATTACATGGAATTTGATATTTGTATTATTCTTATCATCAGCTGTAACTGGATTTTATATAAGATAAATTTTCCATTTCTGGAGAGTCGTATATATTTTTTTTTTTATAAACTTCAAATTTGGTGAAAAAAGTGTTACTGAATCCACTTGAATTGCATTTTTGCAGTAACAGACATATTCTGAAAGTGAATTTAGTAAACCTTAATCATTGCTGTATGTCTCACAATTACAGTGAGTTACATCAAGTTCATGTGTGCTGAAATGTAGACAACAACCTACTAAGTGCAAAATTTGAGGTTCTCACATCAGTGACTGTGAAGATTAAGGACTTGGACGTTTGACACCAAGTCCTCTGTAGCTATTTACCAAGATTTTGGATGAACAAACTTCATTTTCAGGACATGTGGGATGGTCCAAAAATGAATTTACAAGACAAAATGTCATTTCAACTTGTCTTAGACTGACTGGAATTGTTGCAAAGCAATTGGCTATTCTCCAATGACAACACTGTGTTGAGGGTTATCACTCTGCACTGCACATGTGGTGACAGCAACCTGACTAAAACAGTGGTCTCAGCATCAGGCCCAGGCAGTAATATGGTCTTGGTGTGCAAGAAATGTGAATGCAGCATAAGTCTGTCATACCATCAAAGTTTATGTAAACATGATTAACCAACAGAATGCAGCAAAATGGAGTTCACATGTTACATCTTGATGAACAAGTACTGTACAAACAACTGTACCAGAAATGACAGACCCACAACAGCAAGTACACCAGACAAGAAAATGTGTGTAAAATGCAGTTCTCAAAAATACAAGAATAATGATCAGTGAAATATAACAAAACTTGACTTTGTCCCATGGAACAGTTTTCAGGATCATTTAGGGGTTTGGATTCCACAAAGTATGTACATGATGAGTGCTGTAAGCATCATCAGGAAAGCACAAAACAAAAGGGATGACTTTGTGTCCTCTCATTCCTGCAACAATATGCTGTTAGTTGCCACAAATTTCTCAAGCATATTGTCACTGGAGATGAGACACGAGTTCATCACCATACCCCAGATGAAATGTGCCAGCATGGAGTGTAAACACCTTGGGCCCCTGAAAATGAAGAAGCTGGCACCAAGCACCAAGTGACAACCATCTATTTCCTGTTCTAAAGGGTCATTTTGGTGGCTACAAATTTACAAGCGATGATGATGCGAAGACAGCTGTGATATGGTAGTTGCAACTGCTTGACACATACTTCTATAAACAGGGAATCAAAAAGCTAGTTTTCTTTTACAACAAATACATCATTCTTGGTAGGGATATGGTAAACAGCAAAGTGGCAGTCACAAAATTGCATGTATATTGTTTTATTAGTAGTATAAATAAAAAGTTCAAATATGAGACTCATAAACTTGTTTTTGGACTGACCCTTCCAGAATACTCTTCTAGAGTGGGACACTTAAGTTCCTCTGAAATGTTACTATACAACTAGCAGACCCCATACTGACACATCCTAGAACACACCAAACTTATTTCTAGCAGGTCTTGAACATTTTCCTGCTTTGTCATGAGACTGCCATGTGCTTCCTAAATTCATAAAATGTGTCAGTGTGTTACAGTCACAATGTGACCATTAAGGTATATTTACAATACAACAGTGACTAAATAATCCATTAATGTACTGAGTTCATTAATTACCATGAATCAAGGAAAAACAATAAAAAGAGACCATGGGGTGGCACATGAATATCATGACTGCCTGACACATGACACAACATGGCTTGTTAATCTTGATCATCTGGACATTAAATCCCAGTGCAGTTGATGACAGCTGGATTTATTTTCATTATTATATGCCCATGCCTGCATGTGTGGACAATGGCATTTTCTGTCTTCTGTGAAGAGTTACATTTAACAGGACAAGGACAAGAAACACAGCATATTAGCATCTGTTTAATATCAAGCTTTAACTAAATATGTGGTGCAGAGTCCTTCTTCTGAAGTTAACAAACATTTCAGTGCTCATGAATTTCTTTGCCTTTACAGAACATGAAGGTTCATCACTTCATTCTTAACAGACCAGAACTAATCCTGTCCTGAACCAAATGAAGCATGTCCACACTTTGAAACATAATACTAAAAGATCCATTTAATACTATCATGCTATCTACATATATCTTCCAAATAGTGTGTTCCCTTCAGATTCCACAACTGAAAATATACATCCATTTCTTGTAACTACCATTGTATGCTACCAGCCTCCTTCATTCTCCACTACTTAAATGCCCCAATAATTAAGATTACTGCTTTCGGAGATGTGATGTAGAGTGTTATTTACTGACATTTCAGTAGAACCTGTTGCCTGTATCTTCAGGGCAGAAGAATAGGTGTAATTCTGCCTGAAAGGCAGTAATCATCATAGTATACCCATTCTAGCTCTCAGCTGATAGATATTCTCTTGGTTTCAGGGAATCTAAGTGTTTCCTCAGAGGACCCAAAACACTCGCGTAAACGATTAAAAAATATAGCCAGGAATTTACTCAATATTGTGATAATTACAGTTTTCTGTTATATTATAACTGCCCAAAATGATGTTTACAGTAGTTCTTGTATTAATGTACGTAGCACTGTAAACTTTTTCACTTGAACAATATAAAAAAAACACATCAATTTTAATTTCAAATGTCACCAGTATCCTGTTTAAGTAATGCAAGTTACTATCTATAAAATGTTTAATTTTTTACTTCCCAAAACAGACTGACGCAAATTTCCACGTCACCTAACTACGCCTAGACGGCTTCTCTTCTTTGGCATGAGTATGAGGTAGCTGGTAACCTGTACAAATTTCTTTCCACTACTTGATTTATTCTCATGGTTCCCAATTGGCTGACTCTAAATTTTACTATTTTCTAATGCGTCCAAAAAGTCAAAATTCTGAATTCTGTTTCGTTATTGGTTACAAATGACTTAATATTTGCTCTCCATGCTGTGACCTGTATGAACCCCATATGAGCATCCTACTGGTTTTTTTTAATGTGTAAGCATGACTAGCATGTATCCTCCCACACA
>Ga0123352_10021553_pt1 | contig 10266 bp, 7 predicted proteins | sample TergutLab28metaG_FD_89700 | JGI IMG/M metagenome (GOLD analysis project Ga0123352, IMG submission 89700) | Labiotermes labralis P1 segment gut microbial communities from Petit-Saut dam, French Guiana - Lab288 P1 | ecosystem: Host-associated > Arthropoda: Insects > Digestive system > Gut ...
GTACTCTACAGTGGAGCATAATAGAGTGAAGATTGCTACATAGTCTTGAGTGCTATATTGTGCTCATATTCCCTTGGGTAATGCAACCAGTTGTTGGCTGATGACTTGAATCCCACCATCAAAATCTCCACAAGTCTAAACATTCTGAGATTGTGTCTCGCTTTATTTTGCACTGAACAAAACTGGTTCCCAGAAAACAAAAAATTGATTATGTACACTGCAGGAAGCAATTACTCATGGGAATTTTTTGTTTTCTTACTGGATAGTAAATTTCCAAATGGGAAATCAGATCACACTAACACAAATGAACTTCTTAAATGTGGCTTGCAGTATACTACACACAAACTGTGTACATTTTAATAAAGCACTTATTACACCTGTAAAGAAGATTCACAAAGGTGAGCATTTCGTTCATATCTGGATCTGACTTTTCCATTATAAGCTTTCCAGATTTTTAAGAAGAAATTAAATTCATCAGCCAACACCCTCTTACAATAATCAGGGGATATGAAGTTCATTAGAATATACAATTTTATGCAAAAAATTTAATTCCATTCTGTTCCAATAAATTGCATTGATTTCTTCCAATAATGCTAAGCATTGTGCATTTTCATCCTGCAGAGACAGAAATGGTGTTTAGCACTGCAAATGTTAGCTGGATATTTTGTAACAGCCACATCAGTTCCTGCAAAGATAAACCAAGTTAAAATGAACACATTTCATGCACTCATCATTTAACACCAGAAGAACATGATGACAGTTATGCAGTATTAAGCTATTTAGATCTGAATTCATCAATTTTTTACTCCTTTTGGTGTTCCAAGAAGAATATCCTGACCTCTAAGAATATCAAGTTGTACTTTCCCAACTATTGAAGCCAATCAAAAAGGTCAACCAAAGATTTTAGGATTAATCAGATGACTTTAGAGTGCTATTAAATTTTCACAATGTTTAAACAGAAATTATTATATTTATGACAGTGCCAAATCATGACACAGTATTCATGACCCGTGGTACTGCAACCTCATAAGCTGACAGTAGCAAGAACTGTATTCTGTCTTATGCACAGTGATACGTTGGCATACAGCCAGTCTGGGGCCTGCACTAAAGCAGTGAATGTACCCACTTCTGTTGCCTGGTGCATGCGAAACTGAGAAATGCTGTGACATGTAACTTACACAGTACATAACATCTGATTTCAAGCAAAGTAAACGAGTTGTTATTGAATCAGGAAGTGAAAACATCTGTTGTATATTCATCCAATTTAGTGGTCTGGTGGCACAACACTAGCCAGAGTAGAGTGTTTGCCCCTGCTTTATCTACACATTTCAAGGATCTGACCTTAAATTTAGTACAAAAACACATTTATAACAGGCATTATAAATTCAAAACATGCCCCCTTCACATTTTGAAGTCTTGTTTCATGATTGGTCAGTCTGTCATATCCCACACTGTGGCGACTTGCAGTAACACATACTGTTAACAGATGGATATACAGTATGTTTAAGGTGGTCTAACAGAATCTAGTCCCTGTGGACCAGGGGCTGGCACACCAGGTTCATTGTTTCTCAATCCATCTTTAACAGCAGTCACTGAAATTACTGTTTGACCACACCCACACAACATTTAGCTGTGGTGAAAGCTTGGGATTTTATATGCCTACTGGAATGGATTATTGTGGCATTATGCTATAATAAACTGACATTGTGTACAGATCCAGCACAACATCCATTCTTTACCTTGGAATATTGTTGCTTGTTTGTCAGTGTCACTGTATACAGTAGCTAGCATTTAGAAGAAGGAATCACATTAAAATTAAGAAAATAAAGGCATAGGGATTTAAACTGCAACAAGGATTGTATCCCAAGGTGATGGTGGGTTGGGACTATAGAATGTAGACCGAGAAGAAGATCATTGAGTGCGTTGGAATACTTAAGAATTAAAATTCAAGTTCCCAGCAACTCGAGGTGATGTGTGGATATTGCTGATTTATTGATTGAAGAAGTGATGGCTACAGTTGTTCTGAACAGATGCTTGAAGTATACTGATAAATGTTAGAGAAATGTCGATTCCAGTAGCGAGTGACAGAATGTCTGGTAGCAAGCGGTGTAGATTAAAATCCACCGAATATGCCTCGGCAAGCTTTTTTATAGGGCCAATTAGGGTGTTGGTTTTCATGTGATAGTGCATTGAACTGAGAGCTTCTGGAAAGATTCTGAGCATTAAAATCATGAAACAGTCACGTGCAATGTAAGAATCAGAGTACAATTCTGAGTCCACTGGGGACGACAGTTGCATCAGCCAGTTGGGGTTTTGGATGGCATTTATTGCCTTGAATGCTTTATAACAATGTTATTTGACATTGATGACCCCAGCTTCCTGTTATGTCAACATTTCTCTATTGAGCAACAGGTATTTTCTTTTAATTTCAACCTACTCTTTTACTGTTATTAAGTGTAATTTTACACCTTATAAATGAAATGCCATCTTACCTAATAGTCATAAGATGGTAGCATATGACAGGACTATTGAAATACATGCAGCATACTGCTTTAATGGATGTGGCTACCATATGTTTTGGAAAAAATAAAAGATCAAATTTCAGAATAATGAATCCCTACTTGGCCACATTGGTGGGGCTTGTGTGGTCAATTGATCCTGAGAGCTATACCGGCAGTAGCATAGCTACTGGTAGGGCCTCCCATGTAATGCAGGTCAAAAGTGATGACTCAAACAAAGAGGCATACCCTGATTCTCCAGATTTGGTTTTGGACATGGGGTAACAATGCCACCCCATAAAAAATAAATTGTTACAGAACCTACAAAGGAAGCCAAAGCCCACCAAGGGTTATAATGCTGCTGCTGCTGCTGCTGATGATGATGATGATGACAATGTATCTTTTGTATGTACTTCATGACAGTATTTTACAGGAAAGTTACACTTTTGTACATACATTATAGAAATGCAGATAATGAGCACTGGCCTGTGTCTAAGATCTATATTTATGATATTCAAAGAAAATAATAATAATGTCAATGCAGAACACCTTAAAAGGTAGTAAAATTACTTGGTACATACAGGCATATTCTCACTCAAATCAACAAAATAGTTAATGCATTAAACTATATTTTGAAGGTAATTGAGCTCCTAATTGACTTTTAAGTCTACATAAAAATCTGTGATAAAAAAATAAAGTCAAAACAAACTTACAGAAAGTAATGACTAACCTTTATTACTTAGTCTTGCATTTACTATCATCAGGGAATGCTTCACGTGGAGACTTTAAGTTCAGCATCAAAATATGGCGAGCATAAGATTTTGATTTGCGAAACATAACATCGGTTCCGTGAATGCGGTCAAGTACGCCTATCACACCATAACATTGGTTGAATCTGTTGAAAACAAGACATTGCATGCCCTTTAAAAAAATACTTACTACTTTTATTGTTTAACTATAAACAGTCATTATTTTCTGGTATTTGGCATCATTGTGATACATGGAGAGAGGAAAAGATTAATACCAATCAAAATCTTCTACAGGACACAATCCCCAGCAAAGTTCAGCTCCTTCCCTCCCTTTCTTAACATATTTCTCTACAATCCATCTTAATGTCCTCTCCCATAATATTCAAACTGCCTGTCATCATCATATCCATTCCTTCACGATGCCCTTACTTTCATAATTCCAAAATTGCCAGGTAACCCACATGTATCATCACATTCCTGTCAATATATTCCAACCTGCCACTTTACTTTATTCCTATTAAAAGCACATATTTTCCTGAGCACTTTGTATTCAGACACCTGTGACATAAGTTCTTCCCTTCATGTAAGTGATCAGTTTCATTGTTGTGTGCACCTTCAAATTTAGAGTTCATAAGGTGCAGATCTTGTGTTATGCCAGCCTCCTTTATGACATTTTGCTTAACACCACTCAATCATTTACACCACTTCTAAATGTATGCCCTCTTTTTTGGTTTAATGCCCTTTGGCTGTGCACTGGGATGCTGCTGAATGTTTACAAAAGTTACTGCTTGCAGTGCACTTACTGTAAAATGCCTCACTCACTGTATGCTGATTGTATAGTTCACAGTGATCTGCGATGTGTTTATTGGCCATTATTTAACAGTATAAAAATTATCATGGAATATAAGTCTGTAACCTCTGGTGCAACCCCAGGGAGAAAACAGTGGCAGGCAATTGGTATTGAAGAGGAATTAGATGTAATAAATTGGCTTGAAAAAGATTAATGCATTGCTAAGTATCTGCCATGCTGTTGTCTTGGCCAAGTGCTGTACATACAGTGTGTGGTAATGCTGAAAAAAACCATCTTCAGCATTTGACATAAGTGTACATAAGTTGTTTGCAAGTACTGTTGTCAGTGACAATAATAACGTATTTATGAGTGTAGAAAGGTAAAGGCTAATTACATGCCAAGCAGGCACAGATCATAAGTAGAGGAATATCTCTACTTATACTTGAGCCAGTTCTAGAAGGGCCTGGATGGGCATCAGGGCCGGCGTGGATGGGTCCAGCAAATATCACCCCTACTGGGGTTCAAACTGCAGACCATCCTGCCTCCAGTTAGTTGCTATACTGACTGAACTACCCTGGCCACCAGTAATGTATGTATTCATGTGTGTGTGTATATGTATATACTATATATGTACAGGCTGTCATTGGTCTTGTTTCCCATATCCCTACTTATTCCATTATATTCTATGGGCATATGACATTTGATTGGTGCCCTCTTTATTTATGCCAGATTTCCCAGGAACATGACTAGGGCATAAATCATCGAGCTAACAGTTTCAGATAATCTATATTACTTTTTATTTTTCTGTTAAACTCAATTTGTGTCTAGTTGTTTTAATGCAGCATTGTCACCTGCAACACACAGTAACACTGCTCTCTTCATAACACTGACACATTAAGTCATCCCTTATTCTTCTTGTACTGCATTGCATGGCTATCAACAGGAGTCACAATCATTACCCCTTCCAAGCCTGATGGTTACTGTATCACCAGGTTTAACATGCAAAAATTCTGTGTTATGCCCACAAAGTGTATTTATGCATTTTTTTATGGATCTCACTACAACAGTAAGTATTTCCCCATAGAACATTCACACTGGTTTTTATAGCTAAGACTTCATGTTTCCTGCATGGTATGAACTGAATGTATAAATAGAATTCACATTAATCTTATTATTTAATACACCAACTTCCTTTTACACTTCCACTAGATATAATTTCTGATCCACCAGAGCTACATCTTTATTGTCTCAGAATTATTCATATCATTGTTTATTGTGTAGAAGGCCAGGGCGAGAGACTGGCTGCTCACCTCCATCTAGTGCCAAGGTTAAGAATGAGATGGATAATATATCTACTCCCCATATGCACAGGACCAACTTTCCTTTCCTCCTGTTGGACACTGTGTTCCTGGGCCAAAAGTTCTGTGGCACGTATCTAACGGCTCGAAACACGTTTAGATTAAAATAAAATCTTTCATGTTTGCAAGTGTAAAAGCAGCCTGGCTTATGAATGATTGTAGACTATAAAGGTGTATTTTTTGTTCAGCTAATTATAGTAAAGCTGTCTCTGTGCATGCCATAAAGGCATATGGTGAAGTACAGGCACAGCTCCTCTCATTCTGAACCTCAGTACTAGATATGAGTTGTAATGGCTTTGGTAACTGTAAGTGCTATACTGTATTATCTTAGTAGTAATTTGAGCTAACATAATACAGAAAGCATAGATATGCCTGCAGTAACATTGAATGGCTCACACACATATATAACTTACTTCAGATGATGAAAATCGTGGGGTTCAGGTGATGGAAAAAATGGCAGATGGTACCCTGAATGATCATTGAGGGTGATCATGATTGCCAGTGTCAACCACAGCAAAATAGTGGCCACATGTGATCCCATGATTAATGGTCCAAGGAACAGAGGCATCACATTTGATATTACATGCTCAATTGGATGACAGTAGGCTGCAGTCACTGCAATTGGTGCCGTCCATTCATGGTGCCTCTTGTGAATGAAGCGATACAGGTAAGAGCTGTGAAGTAACCTGCAGTACACAAAACCAGTTAGTTGCATATTATGATAAGTAGGGGTCAACAAATGTTGGCTCAGTTCAGAAGTCGGACAAAAATTCTACATGCCAGACAGCATGAAGCCTCGAGCCGATATAAAATATTGCTCCTCACATTATATGTATGGTTTGCATACAGAATATTATTTACTGTTTGGCATCTGTGGAGAAAGCTAAAGGTGGAGTACACAAACATTTTTGAATGCATTCAAATAATTTTCCACTCACTGGTCCTGATTTATCATTCATTGTGGCACAGATGAGTAGAGGAAATGGATTGATACACCCTGGTAAATAATATATATGCAGATGAATAAAAATGTCGTGCAAGCTGTGACAAGATACAACAGATCTATATTAACCCTTTGCAGCACAGTAGTGACTGTACACCACCTGTTTTAACATTCAAGAACTCTTCATTTTACCCAGATAGTTTGTTTAGGCTGCATATTTCACAAAATAAACAGTCAGTTTTCCCATGGACAGCATTAACATGTTGGTCTTTGTAATGAAGTCCATTCTCTTTTCTGTGAAGCAGCAACTAAGTTTATAATTATTTATGGATAGATGAATTTCATGCCTCATAGGCTTAGAGGGTCAGTTGAAGGCAAAGGTAATTTCTGTGTACATTCTGCAAAGCTTGTCTGCTACATCACCTTTCAACAAATCACAGGTTCATAAAGTTGCCAAAAGGACTCATTCATCCTACAAGTACCTGTGGCCATAGTAGAAGCCAATCTCTACCATAATTATGTTTACAGCCAAGTCTACAAGAACCCAATGGAACGTGGGAAGTACCCTTATTGGGGTATGTCCCCTCCACAGCATCAATTGGTAACTTGAGTGTGCAAGTGGGATGGTGACAACAGTCTGGTTGAACAGCACCCATCCTATCACCTGGAAAATACAGTCTCATGTAAATCATATTCTGCACGTAACATGAGGTGCGAACCAAAAATTTTAGTGTCTGAGACAGTATTATTTTAGGCTTATCGTGATTATGGCTGGGCACTGTCCCCTCCAAAGTAACTCCCTTTGGAGTGTATATGCAAGACAGCACCACCTGTGATATAGTCTGAATCTCCACAGTATCCTTAAATCATCATACCTTCAACTGTATTATTTCTGTCTTTATTGCCTGTTACTGCAGAAAGGAAGATTCTTTTTGGCCTGATCTTGCAGGCTGTCCTACACAGAAAGTCGAGTGAAAACAGACAGGGCACAAATTTTTCAGCAATTTGTCTCATGTTTAAATCTTCAGTTACAATGCATCAGCATGTAATGTATAATATGTCTAGAATGCTGCAATCCTCATTAGTCATAAACAGTCTGTCCTCTTGGATGACTTTATGAACTTTTTCCATCTTTATCAGTCAAAACTGATGCTGGTAAATATGAAACTTTTTGTTCATTAACTGAAATTTGGCCCCTTTGAAAAGTGAATACCGTTAAAAGGTTTGTGAAGTATTAAAGGGGCTTCTCCATGCAAGGACTTTTAAATTATTCTGTAAGTTCGAGAAGCTGCTCTTGCAGAGTCAAAAAACTTAACACATATGCCCTGTTCCTGAATGTCTGCCATGTCACTGGCTACAGGGATTGCAGAATGCACTCAAAACAAGCACACTTCAACGTCAATTGCACAAAAATGCAACTTTCAGTTACAATGATTCTCGCCACATTATTTCACAATAAATCAACTCAGCAGTACCCAGTGGCACACAGCTACGTTGTATCTAGTTAACACTCCACACAACCAATACAGAAACTCTTGGCTCTCACCTTGTATAAATGGTAAAATCTCTAAGAAAGTGTGACAATTCCTAAATGCCAATAACACTGGAAACTTTGTTACTGGCGTTATGCTTCTGAGGCAATAGTAGCCATTTCTTATTAATTTCGAGGCGCTGAGTACGAATATGACAATGGAAACTCAAAATTGGCTACGGTTTGTAAGAAATTCGCAAACGTTTGTTATATATTTAAGAAATATATACATCAGACATTTAACGATAAAAGTCCGCTTCTACTTGGGACTTCGCTTTTCCTGTCGCTTGTGTAGCTGCTTAGGAGCATTTCTTATGAGCGTCCAACAGTAGTCAGCCAACATGGAAGGGGACCACTTTCCCTAATATAATTTCTCCAACGTTGCAATTTCCTGATGAAAACGTTCACCGTGCTCATCACTAGCCTATGCCACAGTTGTTGGGGAAGAAATCCAAGTGGGATACAATGACATGTCCTCCTTGTAGTTTTCTGCCCTGATATTCCCGAGGAAGATACTTGACACCAGACGAAACGCGTCCCAAGCTTTTTTCTCGTCACCCTGAAGTAGGTTGTTGAACATATCATCTTTGAAGAGCTTGCGGTTCTGAGGACCCACAAAATCCCCTCTTAAATTTTCGCTTCGCTGAGTCGAGGGAATTTTTCAGCCAGATACTTGAACGCCGATCCAAGTCCGGTCCATGGCTTTTACGAAGTTTTTCATCAGACCGAGTTTGATGTTTTGGGGCGATAGCAGGATTTTGTACCATTCTGCCAGTGCTGGGTGTTGCACATTCTTCTCTCCGACCTTCAGAGATTTCCTCTGAGGCCAGTCTCTCTTCAGGTAATGCAAAATCTTTCCTCGGCTGTCCCATTCACATAAAACACAACAATACTTCGTATATCTCAGTTGGAGACCCATCAACAGAGACACTACCTTCAGGTCACCACAAATATGCCAGCCATACTTGCTGTATTCAAGCTTATTCAGTAGCTGCTTTAGGTTTTCATAGGTTTCTTTCATGTGGACAGCCTGTCCGACTGGAATGGATGGATGTTGGTTTTCATTATGCAGCAACACCGCCTTCAGACTCAGTTTCGAAGAGTCTATAAATAGTCGCCATACTAGCGGGTCATGTTTGATTCCGAGGGAATTCATCAGGCCATCTACATCGTAGCAGAACACAAGGTCATCTTCCTTTCTGCGGAAGGCACCAACTGCTGATGACGACTGAGAAACGAAGAAATTCGGACATTTTTCTCGAGAAGATTCCATTGTTTAAGTCTTGATCCCAGTAACTCTGCTTTGCTCTTGGAAAGCTCCAGATCGCGAACAAGATCGTTCAGTTCGTCCCGTTTGAGAATGTGTGGCTGTGACGCAGAAGACCTACCGTGGAATACGTGTGGTTCAGTAGACGCCGGGGGCTCAGGAGAACCCGAAGTCGACTCCCGTTCGTCCACTTCGTCTGAATCGATGGTGAGTTCTTTCGGAGGTTAGAGAACGGAAATTCCTTCGCATTGCGGAACTGGACGGAGAGCAGATGGTATATTCGGATACACTGTTGTCCATTTCTTTTTATTCATGAGTCATTCATTCATTTATTTTCATTCTGTAGATCCGTACAGAGTTAAGTTAACCCTTAGGATATAGAACATGTCATAAGGAAACAGGTGGCACCATACAGAAGTTGCGTGATTACTTGGCTTCCTGCAAACCACTAGAACAGCAAACGGCATCGCATGTCTTTTGCCATTCAGCCACTGCGAAAGATTTGTTGCACATTTACGGCAGCATATGTGCGGGGCCCAGGATTTGTCTTGGTCGCCGATCTTGCATCCGAAATACAAATGATACGCCTTTTTTACCATCGCGGTGATGGCCTTTCTTTGCCTTGCAAACGTCACTTCACCGCAAATGTAATAAAGGTTATCTTTTTGAATGAAGTCATCCCGTTGTGTTACGTGAATATGTACTTTATTACAATATGTTTCCTTCAACACAACTAATATTTAAAGTATAGCATTACTGCGACATGTTTCGACTTGTGACAGGCATAATCAGGCTGATCTAAGAACCGTTTAACATTCTACAGGTTTTATTTTGTGCATTTGGGATCCCATATGCCTTACACCGTGTAATACTGTTAGGTAACGTATCTGCAATGCTATTGTGTGTAATATAATGCCCGTGGTATCTGCAATGCTATTTATATAATATAATGCCCGTGGTGTGAGCGAAGCTATTTGCTGGCCGTTGTTCTTCCACTACGTAACACTGCAGGGGTAAAACGTTAAACGGTTCTTAGATCAGCCTGATGATGACTGTCACAAGTCGAAACATGTCGCAGTAATGTTATACTTTAAATGTTAGTTGTGTTGACGGAAACGTATTGTGATAAA
>Ga0123352_10021559_pt1 | contig 10264 bp, 7 predicted proteins | sample TergutLab28metaG_FD_89700 | JGI IMG/M metagenome (GOLD analysis project Ga0123352, IMG submission 89700) | Labiotermes labralis P1 segment gut microbial communities from Petit-Saut dam, French Guiana - Lab288 P1 | ecosystem: Host-associated > Arthropoda: Insects > Digestive system > Gut ...
TCCTGAAGATGGGTGAAATTATCACCCGAAACATGTTGAGCTGATTGAAATTATTAATAAAATTATTGTTGTTGCATCTAGTTGGCTGTTTATATTATTACAATAACACTGATACACCCAGCCTCTACAGGATGTCATATGGACATTTTATTACAGTTCTTTATTAAAAAATAAAGCAATGAGCACACATTGATTCAGGAGCACATACAAGGTGAAAATAACCCCTTGTTTACACTACTTCATGATACAAAATTACATCACACTACTCCTTTAACTAGTTCTTGCTTCTTCATTGATATTTCAGATATAATGGCTGCCTTGTAACACACTACACACCGCTCACTAAGTTGACATGTATTAAAAACTTTTGTCATACCTTAAATAACTTTATAAATTATTAATAATTTTATGTTTTTTATATTCTAATTATTATCACTATAACCTCACCTGTAAATATGTTTTATTTGATTACCAGAATTTTGTATCTGGTGACTCTTTTTGTTGACCATGCTGCTGAAATGTATCAACCATTCTCCCTGAGGATGGCTCTCTAAGGGTTGAAATATGTCAGAGTAATATAAAGTGCTAATATAGTGGTGTTTTAATAATTAATGTGTGCATTCATTAGCATTTCTTTGATATCATCCGATTCTGTTACTTGATACAGAGACGTAGCACTAGTTGGTAGTCCACTATGTATATATATTTTTTTTTAAACTTAATAACGTAATAAGTGGATCCAGGGCTTACTCCACTATACATACACCCACAAGGAATGCATTACTTTACTAAGGGTTACAATTCAAATACTTACCAGTACTCCATCATGAACACGAACACCTGAATACACAGTTCCAAAACCACCTTTGCCGAGGACATTCCCTACACGATAAGCTCTCTCAAAAGAATCAGAGTGGTTATGTCCTTTAAAAAGAAAGAAAAAAAAGCATACCATTCATGTAAAAGGAATAGTATTTTTAATATATTAACATTAATACCACTACAAGGTCTTCCCTAAAATTACTATAATAAAAGCCACAATATCCAGCACATCTGGGACCAGTGGGTTGCCCGATACTGCAATTCAGGAGTGCACAAATTTTCCAAAACCTATGACCCATCCCCACCAGAAGCATAACATGAAGAATGCTCCCTACTAAAGACCTCATAAACATCAGACACCAGCATACAAAATGTAATCATCATGACAATCTGGCACCTGGAATTTGTGCACCTGTTGTAATTTTCCATATATTAGAATGTCTAATGTGTATCTTAATGTGCACAGCAGTCTCAGGGATAGACTTTAACAACAAAGAGAATGTTACACATAGACAATCTAAACTTCAGGATATTACACAAGTCATTTCAAGTAAAAAATGCTGTATCAACACATGCCAGATTATCAACTGTAAAACTGTTATGAGCATTTTAATATATATAAGTGGTTGCAACCTAAAATTTGACAGTATATGGTTTATCATACCATATGTGTAAGGCACAAATTATATGTCAGATAACATCACAAAAGACGATATCCATGAAGTCTTAATGTACTGCACAACATGTATCCACTTACACCACAAAACAAAGGCAAAAATTCAGCCTACCCCACTGCATGTACATCAACAGAAACTTACATGTCAAATAATATCATAAAAGACATAAATTTTTAGTTATGTTAATAAGTTCACTATGTTAATTTATGCAGTTACAAAATAATATAGAAGAAGATGAACAGTTATGATTAGATACTATCAAAGAAAATGAATTTTCATTTATATTACAATGATTACTGCCCAATGGTCAGCTAAACATGAAAGCCTGGGCCAAAAAATGGTACAGGAGCCACACAAGAAATCAATGCTGCTTCAAACAGCAGACAGTGAAAATAAGTTTGTATTTCAGCCCTGACCAGTATGGAAGAGATCCCGAAAATTTGATGTGGTTGCAGAAATGCAGTACATATGAAATTGGCATTAAGAGAGGAATAATTGAAAAATGGCTTCTAAGAAACTGCACTGTAAACACCAAGTATACAGAAATTTCTGTGGAGCAGCATAAAAACATTGGTCCCTAAAAGCAAACAGGTAAGTTGTCAAAAAAAGTGTTATCTGTATACAAAAAGCAAGTACAAACATCAAATGATGGTCTTCTTTTTGGTCTCAACACCATGTAGTGGCTAAATGTACTCACACTTCAGAAAAAGAAGAAACTGTGTCAAATACGTAGGATGGTTTGAGGCAGTTTTGCCAACCAAATTCACTTGTGAGCCAGTCCATGCGCCTGGTTTTTCTGGCAGTGATACTGATACTGTTGAACACAATCTGATGGGCCAGGACAAGGCTGTGTTTAGCCACAGTTGACTGCATAAACCACATAAGTCAGCCATGACAGAACTCAACAATGACCCTTGACACTTTACAATGCTCAACACAGTAACCTGACCAGATAATCTAGGCACATTTTCTGGCATATAAGGGATGCAATTAAGACCAAACTGCACTCCAACATAAACTGGGAGGGTGAATTCTCCTTAAGTACACCACAGAAGTCCCCAGTACATTCACTAACAGAAACAAGGCACCATGAATTCCCCAAGAATGACTTCCTCTCCTGTGACTACGGAACCCTTATTTCAATACCGATGTTCACAGTACAGTCAATCTCAGTCCAGAAACTAATAATGCAGAATGCTGCTCAAAAGCAGGCAGACTAGACCATAGTCACAGCCCACACAACTTTCACATCTCTGACTAGGAAGGACAAAGACATGAGATAGGCATTCTTGGAAATCTTGCCTCCAACTGCCATGGGCCAAACTCCCTCTAACTGTGCTATAAAATGGGCACATATTCTTTTTCCCTACTACATCCTTTTGAACCAGTTGTCACTCTTAAGATGGAGGCAGTACGTTCCTCCTAAACGCTGGAACATCTAACCACTATATGGTGCAGACACCCAAAAAGAAGACAATCATTTTGTCAGCAGTTATAACGGCATCTTGAGCAGTTACACACGTTCTACACCCGTTTTAGTTCTATGAAGGCTCTGCAGTGGAAATGGAAACAAACTTCAGCCTGGCCAATGCAATTCCATTGTGCAGTCTGTAATACTTCATGTTTCTTGTGTAGATATAAAAACAAGGACAAATTTATTATTTGGGCATTCGATAAATATACGTCTTGTTACATAATCAATGTGAAAGTCAGGTCTCTGCATATAAATAAGAAAATCATTTATGTGCTAGAAAATTATTCCGCTAATAACGCTTTACGGTTCAAATGACTATCTCTCAACTGTCACAACGAACATAACTTCACTATTACAGAATAAATCACTAGTTCCCATACGTGAAACTAGTACTTCAAGCGGGGATCAGTTAAAGAAACAAAAAGCGTATGTTACATTCTTCACGGAGATTTTCGCAATCGCGGCAGGCTAATTCCAGGAATCTTACCTTGCCTTTCTTTCTCGGAATGAAGATGCGAACCGCTTTCCAATATACTTGAAATGGATCTTCCAAAATCGGAAACCTCCATTACTCTACGTTCAGTGTGCACTGCATATATTCCAACATCAAAATAACAAAAATGACAGTGAATCATATAACTGAGGGCGATTCACCACGCATGGTACAAACATAAGGAGTTACAACGAATCGTACTACACACGAATATTTCGCAGTACTTTCCCCAGAAGTACCGAAACGTTTGTCGCTGTTCAATACTGCACATCGAAACCAATACGAACACACAAAAAGAAGGAAATAGTGCAAGTTACTTATAAGACACTACTCAGCACTACTCTCAGCAGACAGCCATTTTGTTCAGCTACACACACAAACACACATTGCACAAGCACACAGATCATCACACATATTCACACACGGCCACGGAACTACGCACTGTCGTCACTAGTGGTTCCTGGGCACGGATCGGATGGACACCTCTCCGCCGCGTGATGGCAAAAGTCTGGAGTAGTTCGGCTGGTAGGATGCCATACAACATTACACGGAGTGCTGTGAGTAATACTTCGTACCTCTAATCCATATTCGGAACTCGCACGAAATTATACAGTAGTGATTTCGATCTGTGGCCACGTGTTAGGTGCGTTCGCAAACTAGCGTAAAGCGACTATTAGCTTCGTCGTGTCTCTCCGGTTATTCATATGGAACAACTCGGCTGCTACTGGACAAATTTTCATGTGACTTTATGGATTTTCTGAATCTGTCTAGAAAATTCGAGTTTCATTACAATCTGACAAAAATAGCGGGTACTATACATGCAGACATACGTATACTTATAATAATAACTGGCCTAATTTTTTTTAGGATGAGAAATGTTTCAGACAAAAGTTTCAGAGGAAATCTAAAAACACATTTCGTGTTAAATGACCTTTTTATCGAAAATCATGCCCTTATTGAGTTACTGTAGAAAATATGTTACAGTCGAACAGGCCACGGATAATGTGGCGCATACGCATTGCCTACTCGGACGAAGTAATGCCAATTGCACAGATCATCTAGTATAGCCTATTATATTGGAATGTCGACAGTGGTGACGAGAAGGCGCCGTAATGCTACGATTGTATGCACAATGCCTATCTTGTGTACACTTCCAACATAGAATTTCCTCAAAGATTATACAGCGGTCGATACATGCGGATGGAACGCACGGGCAAAGCTATTCCCTACATGAGTGTAGTTCATAAATCCATTTACGGACATACACAAATACCATCTTTAAAGTACTCCAGGCTTTTCTTGCTTTTACGTTACATTTTCTTTGTATCACATCACGCACTCAACTTTCCTAATCCACCACCTGTTGGTAACACACGTCCCTCTTCTTTTTTTCTAAAATTTTTTGATGATAATTAGCCTCTATCTGCAGGCTTGTGTGTATGCGTAGAAGTATTGGTTTGGTGAACCGTATTTATTTATTAAAACGAATTTACAGCCAAGCAGTGTAAAAAACTGTACATCTAGAAAACAAGACAATGTCTCTACCAACAAATTAAAATACACAAAACATAATCAAATATAAAACAAAATGCAGAGGATCACAACTGTCCATATTTCCTGAATGCATCCGTGACTGGACTACACTGCAGATGGAAGTAGTATACTCACGTAAAACCACCCATATAGGAATCTACACAGGGCCATATTCCAGACAAGACACTCAGCACTACCACAAGAACCTCATAACATGGAAAACTGTCACAGTTTCTGATCATATGAGTCTGAGAATTAGAAATGGAAGAGCAGTTTTGTTCAGACATCTGCAATAAATACTGCATAAAAATGCTGCCACCTGAAAGAAACTGTCGAGAGATGCAATCTGATATTTCCACATATATCCATGAAATAACTGATGTATCATAAGGTTACAATTTTCTTTGCATTCTTTCAAGTTTGAGACAAACTGTCAATGGTACAGGGTGCCAGGCAATACACGCATACTCATGTTTGGGCTGCATGGGCTTCACACTGGTGCAACACAAACTGAGAAGACTATCAATAATGGGAATAAGAAACAAAAGAGTAACACAGAAAATCATACTTAACATTCTTAAACCACGAGAATACATGCAATCAATCTGACAGAATTCCATGATCACTGAAAAATTGTAAATATGAGATAGTTATTTTAATAATTTATAATTCCATACAAGGTAAAGGTAAAGCAATCCTTGTACAGGCCTTGAGGGTTCCATAAGGTTGAGGCTCCATATTACAAGACAGCACATGAAGGTGGTAGGGTCATCAGCCCAATGCACCAGCCACCTTTACACCCCAGGAAATATTCCTCGTACACATTTCTGTTAGAGGATGACTTGATCCTGGGGCCACAGTGTGGCCGGAAGGATTGTGTCAATGACAAATTCTGACAACATTGGGAATTGAACCCATGCCCTTCCAGCTTGTACAGTGGCTCGACCAACTGCGCCACCACGTGCCTCACATTTCAATATATGACTGAACTTCAACACAGGATAATACCGTACCATCATAGTTTTGCGTTGTATTAATAAGAGAGTATTGAAGTTAACAGACAGAAGCATTTCCAATATCATATTTTCAAGTCATCAGCAAATATTATATACTGATAATTTGAATACAGTCACACTTATCATTAATGAAAATATTAAATGGCAAGGGTCTCAAAGTGGATGTCTGTGGAATAACAAACTTCACAAGGTATGAAACAGAAAGTATTCCAAAAATATGAACAGAAGATTGTTTATTGGGCAAATAGCTATGGGACATATAGTTCATGACCATTACAACATATTAAAATGCATACACATTAAGCATGCCTGACATTTGAAACAATGAGGTTCACCCTCAAGGGATCAAAATATGTCATGTTTGTAAACTGAGCTGTTTAGGTTTAAGTAAGCTGACTGCATAGATGATTTTATTCACAGTGACTCAACATGCAAGTTGCCTTGCAACCAAAATCTGTCAGGGTTCGCCTAATGGAAAGCAAACAGTACCTTTGTCTTTGCACAGGCTAGTCATATAGTTCCTTTCCGTTTAAACCCTCTGAGATGAACAGGACATACCATCAAGGGTACAGCCTTTTCATCCTAACAGGAAAACAGATCTATATTGGGAATTTAAATTGAATAGTGATCTGGCTGCAGCAGAAAGCTGATTAAAAGACAACATTCTAAAAGGTTAATAATTTTTTTTGACAGCACAGGTGGTGTGCACATTAAGACTGCCCAATGATATGCAATGCAGACACATTTTTTATGAGACCTGTAATAAGATATAATGTTTTCAATACTGGATGATGTCAATAAATATAAGTGTCTGTATGTGTATACTGAATATTTTTTGTCTTGCCTGTAATATGATAACAGTATGTTTACAGTATTAAATATTCATAACTGAAAAACTACATACATATATCTTGAACTGGGTAACTGAAATGCTGAACTCATGTACTAATACAAAAAGGACCAGACTCTGACTGCAGGCTTTACATCTTAATGCAGGCCTGCCTGCAACCCTGGAGTAAGTGTGGGAGTGTGCATTTCACAGTTTGACCAGTCTTATTAATTCTTGGGCTGTTACTTCAGTGTGAATGTACTTTTATTAAGAACTTCAATAAGCCAGAATTTTTAAGTTGGTTGATACCTAAAAATTGTTTCTCAGATACATGATAATGGTTTCCCACCTTTTCCTGTTAATGCTCATACCTGGTCAGTCACCAAATGCATTTTACAACCCTGGTGTACCAACTTAACAGAAAAAGACAGAGAGACAGCGATATGGGGGGGAGGCAGAGAAAAAGAGCCTCAAGCCTCTGTGGGCTGAGCACTATGCTGGCAATGACAAGTTGTATTATCTACAACATTATGTTCAATGTAAGTAAATGTATAGAAAAATACTACTTTTCAAAACAACCACAAGTAACATTACAGTGTGTAAACAACACTTAATATTACACTATAATTTCATTCTTAAAGAGTCTGATGTAAGTGAAAGGATGTCATAAAACTTTCTAAGGTTCTTGATTTTAAGCTTTCACCATGTTCTATATGTAATGTGTTTTCTTTTGGGTAATTCCCTGGCGTCTGAGTTAAAATAGCCGAAACGTCGGCTATTAGAACTCAGATGCCGGGGAATTACCCAAAATAAAACACATTACTTTCTGAGGTGTCCAGTTGCATCAAAGTGAAATAGCAGTTCTTTTGTTCTGAATCAATGCAGCTGGTCCCCAGAGAGTTTCATCAATTTGAGTTGCATGAAAGTTTCAGGCCTTTTATGGTAAGATGTCATATGCCAATAAAAAGGCACCAAGACGTGTACAGACTGACAGGACCTTGCATAAACTTTTTTAAGGTTAAGTGTCACTTGGCTCAAGAGCTGTAATTGGTACCAAATGTCTATACTAATTTTTAAAAAGCTGCTGTACTGAAAGAGTACACAACAATAAGTGTTAACCGTATTTAACTATACTGTGCTGTGAAATTTCAATAGCAAAATGAGAAGAATCTTGCAACTTGTATGAAATATGACAACTCTATTAGCTTTCACTATCCAAGAAATTCCAAGTTTGAATAACATAATTCTGGACCCTTGCTGAAAGTTAACACTCCCTTTTACACAATATTTCTTATGCCACGCCCAGTAGAATTACACTTCACATAATAACCATTCAAAACACTAACTACTGTAATGAAAGTGTTGAACTTAAAAGCAAATGTGGAGAAACAGAAAAGTTACTGAACTACAGCCTTACAAAACCTCAGTTTTTCGCTTTACAGCCATGTTGTATCTTCAGTCCATGATGGTAAGTTTGCTCCTCAGCTGACATATTTTTATGAGCTTTATTTGAACGGACAAATTTAACACTCCAGACAGTGAAGTACAGAAAATCCACACCTTATTACAAATGACTTGATTCCGTGAATTAAAAGTTGGTGCATGCGATGTTATCAGTGCGAGGAGGATTCCGAGTTGTTTTCACAGGTACAATTATATCTGAGAGCTACAGTTAACAGGTACTGTGCATAAAGCAATAACCTTCTCTATGATATTATCACAACTGCAAACCGAGTAGAAAAAGGAGCTGTGAGCACACATAGCAGCAAGGCCATGCATCACCACAGCTGCCAAATAATCTCATTGTATAAGGTTTAACTTACTTATGTTTAAAAAAAAAAACAATAAAGCTGTACTGGATCTACTGGTTATCTTTAACTAAAAATCTGATCATGGAATTGTATGACAAGATTTTTTATTTTAAGGAACCTACATATAACAAATCTGAGTAAGTTCAGAGTCCTCAACTTCATTATATAGACGTTTAACTACACTTCGTAACTCCTTAAAAAAATTACATGACAAATAAATTGTTACCTTACTGTTGGCAGCATATACCTAAGAGCTCTAAGAGTGAACATCTGTCCTTGCACTCTGTTTTTAGATATTCACTTCAGTTATATTACACAGAAATAATATAAATAATGAATATGGATGATAATTACTGTTATAAATATTAATGATACTAATCTTAACATTAATAACAATAACTACTCATTATTCATAATCTGAACAGAAATTATTACATAATAATATATGTACAAGATAAATGATATGGTTACCCAGGGTAGAAACTGGGAAAACAGGAAAAAAAAATCTTTCTACATATGACATAACCTCCCAACTTTTCCATCACTGTTAACAGGCTGTACATAGTAAAGGTGGGATTAGAGTTATATATATGTATATATATATATATATATATGTCTTATTGGTTCACTGGATTTTTTCAAAGAATTTCAGTTAAAAATCTTCTTAGATAAGAACCTGGAAGGACAGCTATGAGCCAAAATCCTAAATTTCTCACTCACTGCAAACCTGCTGCTAGCTTAGCAGTAGCATCCTTGTACACAGACACTGCACATCCATTTTTTCCCCAGCATCTACTGGACCCACAATCAAGAACAACCTTCTATGTCATTGAGGTCCATAGGCCACTACAGAGAATACACCCATGAAACTCACAAGTACATTTCTATAGAGGCAGAGGCCAAGAGCATGAATAGCCATATTAACATGTTGCTGTCATACTGTGGGCACCTACTCATGTTTCCTCAGATTAAAACAATAGCTATTGTATATCTTAGACAAAACACATACTTGTGTACTGTAGACCTTATAAATGTAGGCCTGTACAAGCTTGCACTCATACTGGATGCTACAAGATTGTATGAAACACATAATTCATATTGTATTAATGTGTAATGTGATATGTTGTCAGATTAGGACGTAACTACCCACAAAAACGGAATTTTAAAACTCTTGTTCTTGGCATTTCTAATACCATACAGATATAACAAATCTCCACAATCAAACTGATAATAATGCAGTTCTTTATATGATTAAAAGTAAAGTATGCAGATAATGTAATTCTTTTATCTGTGAGAAGTCAATGAGAGACCTCTGCACCTAAGTTTAAGGTCATGAATGAGCAGATGCCCTGAGATCCAAACAGTGAATGAGCAGTATTCAGCCACATCTATTACATTATGATAAGTAACTGATTTTCTCAACAAAAGAGCAATGAAGGCCCCTCTCTGACCATAAATGTCCAGCAGAGCCATAAAAACAGGAACTTATAATCTAACCACAATATTCACAAATCAAGCACATGCACATTCACACTGACACACGGAACCAGCTTGGGATTAGAAGTCTCCTTTAACCAAAAGAAATGTGAGCTGAACTGGATGTTCAGAA
>Ga0123352_10021561_pt1 | contig 10264 bp, 4 predicted proteins | sample TergutLab28metaG_FD_89700 | JGI IMG/M metagenome (GOLD analysis project Ga0123352, IMG submission 89700) | Labiotermes labralis P1 segment gut microbial communities from Petit-Saut dam, French Guiana - Lab288 P1 | ecosystem: Host-associated > Arthropoda: Insects > Digestive system > Gut ...
CTGGCCATTATCTCCGTAACCGTTCAACTTTGGACATAGGTGTTTTGGGTTATATCGGTATACTTTAACATAAGGAACACCCTCCCGAAGTCTGGCACATTCCTACTGGGACACCCTGTATATACTACGTTGGGGCTACAGGCTTTCTTTTGGATTCTTGAAACCTGAAGATGGCACCGATAGGTTGTACCGAAACTTCGGTAAGAAATTACTACTAAACGCCGCGCAATGATCCTGAAGAGCGCAGTTCTCGATGTCTCAATTTACCCACTTATTTAATGTTTTATATTCAAATCTTTATTCTGCGGTTCTGTTTCCTGTGTTTTCCTTTCAAAATGAGACTTTTATGGAGAAGAGGGATTTTGTGGTCTGTCGCCATTTTAAGTAGATATTGGTAGACTTTGGAAATCAGAAAGTAGACGTCAGTACGTTTCATTGTACAGGCACCACACTGGAGAACATTGTTGTGGAAATAATTTTTTGTGGTTATTTTAAATGTCTGCATGCCGCTTCTGTTTCTCAGTGGTATACAGAACGTGACAGCTGCAACACAAAGCCTGTGCCTGGATCCTGAAATGGATAAATACACGCAGCGTACCAGCACAAAAGTCTGCGAGAAATATTTTATGTCCGCACAGCAAGTGTGAGGTTCTCTTTATTTTCTGCGTAGGGATATTTAACAGAAAAACTTGCTGGTGTAATTTCGCTCTTGTATGAGCTGGGAAGAAAAATGTGCAGGTTTTTCTGAAGAAAGCTGACAGTGCTGAGTTTTTATATGATCAAGTGTGGCTCTTGTCAGCTTGTATGTCTTGGAGAGAAACAGATGAAGTAACATCTCATATGGGCAGATACAGACACTTTTTTTTTTCAGTGTTATTGATATTTGTCTCCACGTTTCAAATAACGTTACGACAGTTCATAAATATTTTTCGTTCAGCTCGTAATGTAAATAAAACCATCTTGTTCAGAAGAACAATATTTCTAACTGTACACAAGCTACTGTCATTCTGATGCTAAGGCCATGTGGCCCTATTGTAATACATTTCTTTTAGTTTTTCAAATATATATTCCGTTCCTTCAAAACGTGTAACCCATCATTCATAAGCTGAAGCTCTCAGTACCATTTCAAAGAGTTAAAGTGAGACCATAAAAATGACACTATGTAATTGTAAGTTAATCCGAAATATGCTTCCTCAGTTGCTGTTTTGTTTATGTACTTAGTTGGCAGCTGCAAATAACCAAAGTATTTCACTCGACTTCGGACAGAATCAGAGTTTTGTCCTATGAATTGTAAGAATAGTTGACCTATGTCTGGGTGCCCGTGGACTGGCTTGTTCATTTTACCTGGATTTAACCCTGTAGCGTACCGAGAGGTTGTCTTCATTCCGTGACCAGGCATCTCTCCCCTAGGCGTGGCTTCTTGATGTCACAACACACTCTTCGTGTTCAGACATATCGAGTACAGAACACTTGGTGTCAACAGCAATTTGTTTTCAACATATGGTGTACGTGACGTCATTGCAGGCGTAGTGTTGCTGGTGTTATGTGCACGAAATATATCCTACTGCTTGATATAGGGATTACTTCGGCGTTTGTGGACGGATCCATTTATTCAACACTGCCTTCTTTATGAAATTGTATTTCCTTTTTTTATATATATATTTTTTTGTTTGTCGTGTTTGTTGGAGTTTATGGAAATTGATGTGACGCAGCGGTTGGATACTCCGACTCTGATGACTCTGTTCTGCATAACTCATGAAAGTTTACGTCTGTGTTTTTTTTCATGTTGGTTGCATTCAAAAGATGGTGGGCCACTGCAACACAGAGTGAGCTGGGAATGTATTACGTAAGTTGTTTATACAGATCTTCCCTTTGCTTAGGCAAGCACCATGCCATGACGGCATGTAGTGGGAGGCAAAATTACACGCATTCTTAACCTTGGTATTAGATGGAGGTATGCAGTCAGCTTCACACTCCGTCCGCTTTACGTCTGCAGGGAGAGGCCCCCACACATTTAACTCTATGTTTGCCACAATATGCGGACTGTAGGATGGAAAGCGTCAGTTTTATCTGGAGTTAGTAAACGAGCAACTAGTGTAACTATCCACCTGATGGCAAGAGGCCACTTGGGAGACCCAGGCGCAGATTGGAGGATAATATTAAGATGGATCTTCAGTTAGAGGGATGTGGGGGTATGGACTGGATCGAGCTGGATCAGGATAGGGACAGGTGACGGGCACATGTGAGTGCGGTAATGAACCTTCGGGTTCCATAAAATGCGGGAAATTTCTTGACTAGCTGAGAACCGGTTAGCTTTTCAAGAAGCACTGTGCTCCATGGAGTAAGTAAGGAAGTGTAACCATCCGTTTTACGTGTCTTGCAAACCTCAACACTTAACTACGCAGGAAGGGTGTCGGGTTTTACGTCCATTTTCAATTACTTCCCCCCCCCCCTCCCAACCTTTGTTGACAACATTTTGCCCTCCTCTTGTACTTCACAAGGTGCTGATGGGATGCGCTTAAAATGCGTGTCGGCTGGGTATTTGTGTAAAGAGATTTTTTCCTGTCTCTTATTCACGATACCACCTGGTCTTTGGAGACTAACTAGGTATTTTATTCTGACCTAAATTGCTGCGTTGTCTATTTGCTGCAGGCGTCGCCCAACGGTTCAACCTGCTTTATTCTGGCTCCTCATTCATGAGGTTTCAAAGTTACACACAACGACGCACCACAGTCGGTAGGATTTTCGTTGACGAGGGGCCAGCTCGTCACCTGACAACACACATAACACTCACAACAGACGGACATTCATGCCTCCGGTGGGATTCGAACCCACGATCCCAGCAGGCGAACGGCCGTAGACCTACGCCTTAGACCGCGCGGCCACTGGGACCGGTGTGTAAAGAGAATGATGTTGTTGGTTCGAAATGAACTTCGAAATTTCGAAATATTTTTAAAATCTCCGGCATCAGATTCAGTGACATCTGTTTGTACAAATGTTGCAGACGAACAGACTCGCTGGCATGCCATGTTCCCTCGCGGCTGCGCCCCACAGCAGCATTACTGTCCCTGCCCGAGTTATCTCGGTTGGTAACCCATCGCAAATCCGTTACTAAGATATTGGGATATGTCGTAGCGTGTGTATTACAACAGCCAGGGTTCGCGATTTTTACATCTAAGAGACAATAACAGAGCGAAGTGTTAACGCACCGCGAAAAATCACCGAGTCGCGCGTGCATTCCTGCACTTTGAACAGCAGGCACAAGGTTTCCAATCTGCGCATGAAATTGCTTGGTTGAGATGCTTGCCCGTGGTTGTTATCGTAGAGGCCCTTAAGATTGCGACACTTGGCAGGGTGAGGAGGCGGCATGATGGATGGCTGTCCCGCCGCATTACGACCACGCACAGCCGCGTCTCGGCCACACACAATGCCGCAATCAAGCTGTGGCTCGTATAGATCTCATATACGGCCAGTTGCTTCTTCATCACAACTCTGATACTGTCGCGTGGTTCTGCAAGTTTAGGCGGAACCTCTCCAGTGAAAAGCAAGCTGAGGTATGATGACGACATTAGACAGATGTGGGCTTTCAGAGTCCATTCTCGAGCTGTATAGCTAGGGTAGCGCACTTGACTTACTAGCAAGGTTACCTCTTTCTGATCTTGACATGCCTTCTGCTACCCTGGCAGACGTACCTCACCGTTCATCAACTGACAGCTGAATCAGTAAAGTAACTGACATAGACCGAAGGACCAGGTTCTATCCTGACCGTCGTCTTCTGTAATTATTTTTTTCAGTTACTCCTGCGATCGAAAATAGTTCAGTTGCTAAAACAACTAGATGCAGAATAACCTGGGTTCGTTGCCCTGCAGAGGTAGCATCTTTCGTTCTGCCACCACATTCATACTGATTGCTGTCCCCCGAATGACTGATCCGAAGGGTAGAGGTGTGTCAAGCGCCCGGAGCCTAAAGAATGTCCAGTTATCTCACGCTAGTTTCGAGGCCTAGAAAGCGGGGTTATTTACCTCCACGCATCCCAGGAGTCACGTGGTATGGTACTTAGGCACAGGATCCGCCTTGCCCTTATGTAGTTCCTCTCGACGACTTTCAGGGTAGTAGGTCTAACATCCGACAGGCCACGATACTGCTGTTCACCGTAAATGACAGTTCTCTCGCTTCACACAAAACTAAACATCCTAACATAATGTGGTGTCTGTAAACATGTTGATCCAACAGTGCACGTGATACGCCTCTTACGCCGAAGGCAAAGACTTACGTCATCATTAAAATCTAAAGCCTTCCCCAGAAGCACGTTGTCACTGCTTATTAAATGGAGTAGTTTGTACATCCAACTGTAGTGGTTGTCGCAATTGATTTACTCCCAAAATTAGTAGCCATATTTTGTCTCAGACCTTTCGAACTCAGTTAAAATAACGCTTTCCTTAAGACCCTAAAAGCACCAAAAAAAAGGGCCCATGCAAAATGTTCCTCCTTCTGTGGTAAAAAGGATACCGAGAAGGAAACCTGATTTTCATAAATTGATGCTCGTGGTTACTGTTAGTTGCGTTTTTACTAACATGTCGCGATTATGAAGGGGATGAATCGTATTGTAGCCTAAACGGTGGGCTTGATAGATTGCGAGTAAGCGAATTCATATAGCTACTAGTTCAGAATTCGCAAGGAGTGTGTGAACAAGTTCTGCAGGTCATGAGAGAAGTGTCTTCTGCTGAGGTGCAGGATGACAACCATGCAAGCGGTTAGTGCCACTTTCAGTGACGTGTCTGCACTACTGGAGCTTTGCCACCTTATCAGTGTGTCAAGTACCAAGTATTAATATGGATATTTTATGTTGTTCTCATATGCATTCTTTGGCTAATTCCTTAAATTTTCCAGTTCAGGTGTCTGGTTCTTCTTAATATTATTTGTCCTCTATTGTAATATTCTGTTTTACTCTTTTGCCCTTTTCGATTCACTTTTTATTCTAACTAGCTCTTTCATTTCTTCGTACATCTGGATAATTTTTCAAAATAATGTAATAAAATCTTATGCCCAAGCTACGTAATGTGACATCGTGGTTATATTATGTTTACACTCCCGTCTTCTGCTTGTTCTAATTGAAATCATATTCTTGTTTAAGATTATCAGCCCGGACAGCGGAATAAGTACAGCAGCCAGTCTATTGGCTGGACGACCAGGGGGTCCTGGTTCGATTGCCGGAAGGTGAAAATTTATCGCTTGTTCAAAGCTTACAGTCCGGCTATGGGACGCACGTAGCTTCCTCTTCTACGGCCACCAGGCCTTTCTTCTCGGAGTTAAAGCGGCCGGGGACGAGAAGGCTTTCACTGACCGTCTACTGCGGAGTTTAAGAGCCATCTATACCGTCCAGTCCACGATATTTTCCTGGCGTGCGTTATTAGGATATAAATAATTAATACAGCTGTCTCTCCAAGACCAAGATGTACCGGTCTCAGTAGTCGCGCGGTCTAAGGCGTAGGGCGGTCGCTCGCCTGCTGAGATCATGGGTTCGAATCCCACCGGGGGCTTGGATGTTTGTTGTGAGTGTTGTGTGTTGCCAGGTAGAGGTCTCTGCGACGAGCTGATCACTCGTCCAGAGGAGTCTTACAGACTGTGATGCGTCGTTGTGTGTGATCAAAAAACCTCAAGAATGAGGAGGCCATGGCCCGCGTTGGGCCACAGCACCACAAACAAACGAAAAAAAAAATACCAAGATATTTTTGAAACTGTCCGACGTGGTGAATAAAACTCTCCAATGAAATTCTCGCAGTAAGAATTTTCAGCCAACCTAAGTCTACTTATTTCTTCTGGAAGTTCATAATAATGGGGAATATCTTTGTCGTGGGTATTTGGGCGCTTAACAACTGTGAAGGACTTCGGAAAATGAAGTTTTGGCTTACTAGTGAGACGAATGGAAGCGGATCAGGAATGATTTACAGCTGAGATTCGGTATTTTAACCAGCATCTTAACAAAAGTTACATCACGACTGTAGTGAACACACAATCCAATTTTCTTTGCGCTTGCTTTCTATCAGTGAACATTTCTGTAGCCCACAGCGAGATTAAAGTTGGTAATATTTTTTCATATATTAATTTTCCTTGCAGAAAGGACTGTTGTCCTTCCCCTAACAGCACGTTACGTGCCCAGGGATGTCTTGCTCAGCGGTCAGTTTCTAATAAGCTAAGCGTTAGGTTTATCGTTAATTTACCTTCGTGTTTTAGAAGTCCAATTCTGTCAACTTCTTGGTAAACTTGAACAATGTCATATGTTCCAGAGTGAAAAGTTGTTTTGAAAGAATGTTGGTTTTTAAACGGTCCGCGTGGGCTTAGCTTTTATTTCATTTTATTTTTTATTTATTGTATATTTTACACAGAATACACAACAAGAATTTTCAGTCTGTTGATTTACAAGTGTTTGCTATTACGATGTGTAGTCCAAATAGTAACTGTACAGTTACAACAGGGCAAAAAATTATAATTTATAATTAAGTAATTCGTATGGACACATAAGAAGGCAGGCAATGTATGTATGCCGTAACATTTAGGGGCGTTCGTGCAACCACTGTTACAGTGGAAAAGCAAAATGTATTACAGTTCTAAGTGTATGTTTTTTTTTTGCAATAGGTATCCAGTATGCGCGTGTGCTTTGTTGTCATTTGTGGCCTGTCCGGCTCTACAGTGTTTTTTCCACATTAACTCATAAACGTCACGATTTTCGAAAAGTGTATTGAACGTAAAATATGCGTTGTGACTTTCTGTAAAAATTTGTATGATAACATTTCTCATATTGTGAAGAATTGAGCGAGATATGATCTTAAATATATGTTGGTCTTCAAGTAATGTACCCGTTATTTTTATCATATTTTAATGAAACTTGAATTTTTTGAGCATATTTTCGAAAAATTCTCAAATATCAAATCTCATAAAAATCCGTTCTTTGGAAGCCGAGTTGTTCCATGCGGACGGGAAGAAGGACGGACATACATGAGGAAGCTAATAGTCGCTTTCCACTATTTTGTGAAAACGTTTGAAACAAAAACCAATATGAAGTCTCAGTGTGATAGTTAACTTTTCTAAAAGTACCAAATTCGATACTCACCAAATTTGCAGCAATGGCACAACTGGCGAAAGGACAGCTTTAAGGGGGTGCTGACATGGCAACAAAGGAAACTGGTGTGGAGGTTCCGAGTGGAACCTCGGATGACCTGTAACGTCCATAGCAGTTGAACAAACTTGAACACCCCCCTCACCCCTCCAAATGTAATGACAATAGTTACTTCAGTTTCAGTTCTTCGCTCACGCATAGTGCGTAAATTCGGGTATCAAAGAGCATCAGCATAACTGTACTTATTACTGTATTTAAAAAATATATCAAAGAGCTACACACTTCCGCAGAATGCGTTCGAGTTTTGTAGCATCGGTAGACGTAACTTGAAGTCCGTACCACAGATGGTGCTCCAATTTAGCTGTAACAGTTAAAAAATATAAAAATCAGTAAACTGTCAGCAGTCGAAAATAAAAAAAGTAATATCACGAATTAGTCCTCAACATTGCATGGAGTGAAAAAGCATGATCAACATGGCAATGAAAGCATGATCAACATGGCAATGAAAGCATGATCAACATGGCAATGAAAGCATGATCAACATGAGAATGAAAGCATGATCAACATGGCAATGAAAGCATGATCAACATGGCAATGAAAGCATGATCAACATGGCAAATAAAACATGATCAACATAGCAATGAAAACATGATCAACATGGCAAAAAAGCATGATCAACATGGCAATGAAAACATGATCAATATGACGACGCAAACATGATCAACAGGAAAATGAGAGCATGTTCAATATGGCAGTGAAAACATGATCAACATGGCAATGAGAGCATGATCAACATGGCAATGAAAACATAATCAACATGACAATGAAAGCATGATCAACATGACAATGAAAGCATGATCAACATGACAAAGAAAGCATGATCAACATGGCAATGAAAACATGATCAATATGGCGTTGCAAACATGATCAACATGACAATGAGAGCATGTTCAATATGGCAGTGAAAACATGATCAATATGGCAGTGAAAATGTGATCAACGTGACAATGAAAACATGATCAACACGGCAATGAAAATATAAGGTAGAATTCTTAAACACTTTATGGTAGTAATTACATTTCGTTAGTGGTTACAATACAAGTTCACCAAGCCCCGTGGTTAGTTAGGTCAGCGACACGTCAAAAATGACAAGTGCGGGACTGGAGGAATAATTTCAGCCTTCCTGTACCTTCGGCACTAAATGAAGATCTCTTGATTAGTTGCACTTCTTTGCCAATTTGCCAGCCGGGGAAAGAGCTCCCTTAGGCAACGGGCAGGAATTTAGACAGTTCCCAGGGCCGGTCTGGACCATTTTGAAAAGAAAATTCTCCACTTTGACCAGGAATCGAACGTGTGCTTTCCGATTTCCTACGCCGAAGCCTAACCACTACTGATTCAGCTACCTTGTTCGACTGATCACGTGCACCGTGCCTTGCCTCTCCAGTTAGGATCATTTTCCGTGTCGAATTGATACTTGTGTTACGGTAGATATATCCTTTATCCACGTGTATGGTGTTCTGGAATCGAAGCATTCCAGTGTATTGCTCACTCTCCCCTACCTTTAGGACGGCATTCTGAACCGCCTGCCTACCCATTGTTTGGACCTGAGATTATCTGAAATGTATATCAACTTCGCGATGTAAATCATTTTCCATGCTGCTGCTGCTGCTGTTGGTTGGACCAGTGCGTGTTAGACAATAGAAATCTTTCGTAAGGTAGCATGCACAGTAGTTGGACATTTCGGACGGATGACTTATAATGTTTGTCATTGTTAAGGAGAGCGAGATTAATATTCGAGATGCAGAACATCAGCCATGAGAAAGGAACGCACAGAAGTGAGATGAGGATCTTAACTGTGGCCATGCTTTGTTTTTGCTGTTAATCTCTAATGGATGATTTAGACTTTCCGTGCATTCGCAGACAGAAGAATCTTCAATACTCGTATGACTAGAAGGTAAGTTATTGATACGTGATTTTTATATTCATTAATCATGGATTTCTATGGCTTCTTTTTTAGTCTGGTGTAAGTTGTTACATGCGACAGACCGATAAGTTTTCAGTAGTGTGTGTACTGGTATTGTTGTTACCAAAGCTTTAATTTGAAATTTTATAAGTTACACATTCAGGTCAGATTCAGAACTTAGTTTTTGCCTAGGATTAAGCAATAAGATATCTGTCGCTTTATTTAAGTATAAGACGTAAAGTTCACGAAGGCCCAGAGGTGGAGTAGATCCACTCTTTCTTTAACCTCAGCGCTAGACGGGAGTGGATGGTCAACTCCACGCGTCGGCCGCTTTAACCCGGGAAAGACCCGGTACCCATTGTATAAGAGGATGGGTGGACCCCGGGGTCGGTCTGTAAGAGTGCTGGAAATCTTGTCCCCACCGGGATTCGATCACCGGACCGTTCAGCCCGTTGCGAATCGTTATACCGACTGAGCTAACGCGGCCCACTTTATTTATAGTATTTCATTTACCATATTTATTATTGTCTGTGCCAACATGAAAATTGGAGTGAGACAAAATGTGTGGCAGAGTGAAAGAAAGAGTTTAGATCCTTCATAATATTCACAGAACACTTTTATTCAAAACTTGCCTAAGCCTGCAAACACATGCACATGTACATATACAGGGTGGCGCGGAGCCGACTGTCACACTTCAAATTTGAATATTTCGCCGGCGCGATAGCTTGTGGTGGTTGGCGGGAAGAGGAACGGAAGAGGAGAGGACGCCATTTCATATAGTCAGTCGCAATGGAGCGTTGGAACGTGCAACAACGTGTTACCTGTGTTCGTAGTTTCGGCGACACCGCTTGGCCTGCTCGGTCGCCCCAACTTACTGTACCAGATTTTTTCCCGTGAGGGTTCCTGAAAGACCGTGTGTTCCGGAGGCGTATCGTGACTATTCAAGAACTCCAACAAACCATTATTGACGAAGTTGCGGCTATTGATGAGGAACTACGGAGGCGCGTGTACGGCAACTTCCAGACACGCTTGCAACACTGCATTGATGTAAACGGAGGCCTTCTGCCTGATGTTCAGAAAATAAGCTTGTAATCTGTGGGTAATAAATAGCATACTTGGACGTATTTATAGACGGTTTCGCTTATTTTTCCCTGTTTCCATATATTATCTATGACCATTTGAAA
>Ga0123352_10021563_pt1 | contig 10264 bp, 3 predicted proteins | sample TergutLab28metaG_FD_89700 | JGI IMG/M metagenome (GOLD analysis project Ga0123352, IMG submission 89700) | Labiotermes labralis P1 segment gut microbial communities from Petit-Saut dam, French Guiana - Lab288 P1 | ecosystem: Host-associated > Arthropoda: Insects > Digestive system > Gut ...
AGTCTATCTGTGCACTGCACACAACACACATGCCGCTAGTCTCACTCTGCACTGCACACAACACACATGCCGCTAGTCTCACTCTGCACTGCACACAACACACATGCCGCTAGTCTCACTGTGCACTGCACACAACACACATGCCTCTAGTCTCACTGTACACTGCACACAACACACATGTCGCTAGTCTCACTGTACACTGCACACAACACACATGCCGCTAGTCTCACTGTACACTGCACACAACACACATGCCTCTAGTCTCACTGTACACTGCACACAACACACATGTCGCTAGTCTCACTCTGCACTGCACACAACACACATGCCGCTAGTCTCACTCTGCACTGCACACAACACACATGTCGCTCTACGACATGCTGCAACTTCACCTATTTTATAAAACGACGTAATTTTACCGACTGTTTTAACATAAATATCACTTTAGTTAGGTACAGATAAAGCTCCCTGATGATGGTCATTACAGACCGAAACATGTAGGAGCGATATTATTGTGTATTGTAATGTAAATTTGAAACTTTTAACCAAGTTAATAAATAGTGCATTTGTTGGTGTGTGAACTGCTCTGATTTCAAAAATGAACCGTGCAACGATAAAAAAATAAATTTTCTGTGTTTATAGTTTTAAATGTTTAATAACCATCTAAGCTGAATTTTTTTTTTTTTGTCTGTGTGTGTCTCCGGATAGGTTTCAATGGCACGATTCTGTGAATAAAGTAAACAAATATTCAAATTGCATGAAATGTGGGAAACTTTTAGCTAGCTAAGCGACTATAGGTTTCTCACGAACGACTGTGATTCACGGAGTTTATTGTATAATAAAGTAGCGTTTCGCCATTACTGAATCCTTTGTTCTTTTTAAGTAGGCTCTGAAATTAATTAGTCTGTCTGGTGAAGACCAACTCTTAGTTCAACACCTTCTAAACAGCAAATCAGCCTTCAGTTACGAGTTAGCTAATAGACATTCCTCAACCCACAGTCTGCGTTACGAACTTTCTGAATTCCTACAATTTAAAGAAAAATGACTTAATTGCATACCTGTCCCCGATAACGCCAAAAGGTATGTGTGGGAGTGGTGATACAGCCCTTATCAGCCTTTGCTTTGGCTGTAGGTGGAAGTGAGTAGTTAGCTTCAAGCCATGGCCGCTTTACCCCAGCAGAAATAGCCCCCGATAAAGGCTAAATAGAAGACTTGGTGGGCTCCAAACCCGATGGTCCGCTTTAGAGGGGAATAAGGTCTATTTCGCCTGCCGAGAACGGTTGAATCGTGGTTTCTCGTTTGTCCGGCCAATAATCTAATCAACATAATGGCTAAGCTGTAAAGGTCCTACGAAGACAGACAAGGTGTTTTATTTATTTAAAAATGCTTTCGCTTTTAAAGTTTACATGGCGTCCATGCAGATGGATAGGTGTTGGGTGAAGAATAGTAATATTTCTTGATGTCTAAAGTATTTATCCTTTATGAGAAGCAGGAAGAAAAACGAAGGGCATTTTAGCAGAACATTACAGCGTTGACGATGTTTAACTATATACATATTCCACAATAGACCATCGTATTACATCACCCTACTCACATAAGCGCAAACCGCAATTTGGCCCTCCGACGGAAATGAAAACAATAAATTAGTTTGGCCAGTGGGTCGCCTGCTGTCCTCCATGTCCCCTCGTTTTACCATACAACACCGTAGCTGACGTCATTCATAATGTGCCGCCATAAAGAAACAAACGCCGGTCTTATTGCTACTCCACCCGCCGCAAGGAGCGCTGCTGTTACTATAGCCAAGGAACAATTGATGCTCGTTTGTATGAAAAGAGGTTCATTATAACAGGAAACGATGGGGAAGGACACTGAGAGCCCGGAATGAGCGGGCTGATCCTAAACAATTGACACACCAAGAAAATAACAACACTTCTGAAGTCAATCCTCTATTCGTCATTTATTTCCGAGATTAGGAGAGAATACAAAAAAAAATGCAAAAATTCGACAGCTGTAAATCAAGAAGAAGTTTATTAATACTAAATCTTAGTGAAGTATTCCAAAAAATGGCCAGGGCGCAGCCTAAGACTTCGGTTCCTTTGTCCGACTATGCGTAACATATTCACAAAAATTCATGCCACACAAAAACAAGCCTCAACATAAAAATCGCTCATTCATCCATTATCAAATAAGTCTGAAAAAAATAATTGTTTATTAGAATTTTTATAAAAGTCACAAATTCTTTGAAATAATTAGGCATAAACCTGGATACATAATTATATTAAAAGATTAACATGACACAAATCTGTTATTTAAAAACAGGTAGGTAAGAAGCAGGAAACAACTACTTCAAAATTAATATTGTAATTTTATTCCAATTTTTCTCTACTGCTTCCAAGCGCCTGTGCAAAGAAATAACACGAACAGACTGCCAGCTTTCCCCTTAGTCTCCCTCCGTCTTGCTTTTGCGCATGAAACTTCTCGATGTTTACATTGGTCATCGAGTTGTTTTAGATATAATAACGAGGGAAATAATTGCTATCAGCAAAAATAGTGAGTACTGCAACTTTAATTTGGCAAGATTTTTCGACCTCAGAGTGTCATCTTCAAGCAAGTAGTGTGAAATGCATAAAGTACTACATAAAATAGTGTTTTATGTGGCACTGACCTGAAGATGAAATTCTGAGATCGAAACATGTCAAATTAAACTGGAACATCTCGAAATGCGTAAATATGTTGGGGGTTTTTATGAATTTTGTTAGTACATTGCTCTTTTGGCTAATGAAACTGAGAAGAACAGGGAATTTAAAATAAGACCCACAAAAAATCATGACTACTTTAATTTCTGACGTTTAGATGCTTCTCCGGATAATAACATTATAATTTAATTTCTATTTAATATAGTTGTCATTGGTCACGAGGTTACTACGTTATCACTGATCCTGGTAAATTTGTGCCTGGGTGCACCACGAGTGCATGGGTGGAGTGGAAATACAGCTTCACTCATTCATAACCTCAGTGATAAATGAAAGTAAGTGGTTAGCTCCAACCTCCGACCGCTTTACCTCCGAGAAAAAGCCCCCGATGACCCTGAATAAAAGACTGGGTGAACCCCAAAGACCGCCTGATGCTTCGGAGGAAAAGCCAAATGTTTGTCAGGTTTCCATCGTTACCACGGAACGCACGAATATGCCAGAATTGATGTGCTCTGCCGAAATTTTCTATCTTGTTTTACTTGCATAGCGTCTGGATATGTTCTGCCTAACTTCAACACCATGGTACCAGAATAATTTAATGGAACAGTAGGTATCCCTTTAACTGACTACGCCTATGTAATTTTAAGTTCCACTGAATCTGGTACGCTGAAAGTAGGTGTTATAAAATCTATGTCTCTCCTCGTGTATTGGCTGGCAGCTTGTAAAATACAGACACATTGCGAAACGATGGTTCATATGCCTCACACTTCAACTGAGGTAAATTACGGGAAGTGAGATAAACCGTCTTAAAAACTAATATACATATTTTCTTTCAGCAGCAAGAAAGAAAGTATGGGGAATAAGATGTTAGTGTAGTGGTGACATATAGGGAACGTACTGCATGCTGAGTGACGTACAGATTTGCTTTCCGGTAGTGGTATATACCACTAAAGAAACAGGCAACATTCTCAATAGGCCAGTTATTTGCTTGCCTAAGTTCTTTAAAGAGAATACAATAACCATAACAACGTATTTTGGTTAAACATGCCTGAGCTTCTCATTAATTTTTTTTTAAATATCTTAACATTCTTAGAAACACTGCAAAGAATGATTTTTTAATGACGTACAGTATAAAGACTTTTACATGTGTTTCCGTTCTAATGAGATTTCCCCAAAAGCTGTTCAATATATTAACAGACAGGCGAATTTAACATCTACTCAGGGCATACCTGACAACAAATTCGAAATAAGAGCCCGCCTGGGGTGTCACGGTTTTAGAAGAAGAAAACCCGTTTGTTTTTTTCCCTAATTTGAGGTTCTGTTAAACATAAATTAATTTACACTACTCTTTTCGTGTTTGTCTATACGTTTGTATCAAATGGCCATTCTAAGAAACAGTGTACATAAAGAATTTTCACATTAAAAACACCAATGATTGTTTCATTACCAGTGTCCGGGAATTTCCTGTTATTAACTATGATAGAGTCTTGAGACAAATGAACTATTTTGACTGAAGAGGGAGGAATTTATCGTAGCCTGCGATAGAATTTAGGCTCGCTTTGTCACTTCTTACATCGCCCCGTCTGTTTTAGAGCAGACGGGGCGATGTAAGAATTTGTGATGAGGAAATTACTAGTATATACTCTTCACCATTTATCAAGTAATCGAATCGTGAAGGGTGAGATTGGCCGGGAATGTAGCCAGTACGGAATAAATTTGAAAAACATAAAAAATGTCGTTTGTAAAATTGAATTGAAGAGGAATCCCTAAAGCTTAGCAGATATAGTAACTCTCTACAATCTGAATGATCAAGGAAGCGAAGTTCGATTCCTGAAAGGACGCAAAAGTTTCTCTCTTATTTCAAGCGCCCTAATATCTTCTTATTTCCACCCTGCCTATTCAGAGAGTAGTGGCTGCCGTTTCTCCGGTTTCAAGTTTGCCATTGTCTAAAGCTTGCCATTTACCTTTACTTAGCGCAGTGGTTAATATTGTATGGAAAACTACCTGCACTTCCTAGGATGCCTTAGTTCAACAGTGCTTACTCTACCAGAGAAGCGAATTTACTGTAAACCTAACAATAAGAAATTACTTCGAAACCTTAGGTGAAGCTGGTCAAATAATATTGAATGGTCTATTAAAGAAGTTAGACACGGTGTTATTGACTGGATTAATTTAGCTCAGGATATGAATCAGTGGCAGGTTTTTTGAAGAAAGTAATGAAATTTCAAGTGTAATATACGGCTGCGGGTTCATTGGCTGGATGAACAACTTAACAGATTCTAAAAAAAAGTGTTCCATGTAATTTCATATACAACGTCGCTGATGAGTCCTTAGCCCGAACAGGAGGGAAACAAGCTAATGTTGTTGTCAGAATGGCCTGAATTTCCCTCGGCGCCTTGCCTTGCAGGAAAAAAAAACTTGATGACAGCTCGCGTCTCGATATTGTTGAGATCGCGCGCGTCTCTGACATGCTACCGAACTTGTTTCCTTCCTGTTCTGGCTAAGGACTTATCAGCACCCCGGTATCACTGCGTGTTCGAATTGTGACTGCAAGTGTGGCAGTGCGTGTAGCGTCCCTTGGCACAATCAATCAGCGCCATGCCGCTGTCGCAATGCGCCTTTCTACACATCTCCCATTCTTTTGTTCGAGATCTTTATTTTCCATATAACTCTCTGTCGAATGGTCAGTGCGTTAGAAAAATCGCTGCTTAGGACACTCAGTAAACTAGGAAGCTGATTTCCATAGAAAACGCAAGCACAAAACTCTGAGCATGACTCTGTACGTCGCAAAACTTTGCAGTTCATTTTCATACTAATAATCATTTCATAAAGAAGGTTAAGTTTTCGTTTACCAGAATTAACTCCATGGAGCATAAGTCTGCCTGATGAACTAGTACATCCTCAGCTAATCAAGATATTCCCCGCGATCTAGTGGACCCGAAATTTCGACAGTGTCTACGCCGTTTCATGTATTATCATTAAGTACATTTTAATATTATCCTCCCATCTACGCCTAAGATTTTAGGGCAATAGTTACTCAGGTTTACCCGTTAAAATTCTGTATGCTTTTCATTTCTTTCCATTCGATCCACAGTCCACTCCCTTCTCATTATCCTTCATATACACTCACTAATATTATTCGAAGAATAATACAAATCGTTAAGATCCACATTAAACAGTTTTTCTTAAAATTCCCGTTATTTCCACCACCCGAAAGGGACATTCGTAATTTTCTTCCCCGCTCTTACAGTTACAGTAAGCGTAGCGAAACTCTTATATTAAATAATAAAGCCTACAAATTACGTTCGTAATGGATAAAAATACATTTATTATTTAATCTTTGTTACATGTTTTGACCTTCTCGACAATCCTGAAGGAAACTATTTAATTCTAGGCCTAAAACACGGTACATAAGATTACTACATATTTTTCATTCCGTTAAAAGAAATAACTAAAATAAATAAATTCACTATGCATAAATGTCGTTAAGATAAACAAATAGTAAAAACGCCTCCTTATGTAAATTCCTTAAATGTCGTTCGTTTAAAGTTATAAATTTGATATAAATTAATTATATTGTTATTAATCTTATTTTTTATACACCATCCTGTGTAACAGCGTGTACATATAGCAAATATCCAATAATGCTCCTGATGATGTGCGTAAGTACCCGAAACATGTCGAGCTAAGAATACATCAATAAAATTACCTAGTTGCATCAAGTTGGCATTTCACTTTATTTCATGAAGAAGACGCTCGGTCAAACAACCCTCAAGTTACCTACCATCTTGACTTTTATTTTTTGTCCCACATTTAAGGAAATAATTTTCCCTCCGTCTCACGTGTTGAGTGATTAGAGGGTGATAAATCATAAACCAGAAATGACAGGCAAAACGAAAACTATCGAGGCCAATCTTAAAGCACTGCGTTGGCAGCTGCCTGAAGGAAATGAACAAAAGCATTGAAAATCTGAGGGTATTCCTTGTGGCGATCGACAATTGAAAGGGAAAAGCAGAACCGTTATTGCTTGAACCAACTCCCCTGCATACCCTGACTGAGGCCATCTGTTTGCTTCACTAGTAAGATGCTTTAAAATAATCGACCACTTCTTCCGTACTAATCCCTTCACACACCAAAAATTCTATCTCATATAATTATCACTAAACCTAACCTTGTTATTAAATTTATGACGACATCCTTCGAAGATCATACTGGCAACATTTCATTTAGGGTCCTCAATATTGTCCTAAGTCTTTTCCTGCGTCTTCAAATTAGTACCTAAAAAATCACTACCACTAACAGCTCCTTCCATATCATTCTATATGCGTGTATTCTGTGCGTTGATTCATAACTTTCCTGTCTCTAAATTGAATAGTGTTATGTGTTACTTGCCTTAGGGGATATTTTAAAACTCCCACTTAAGTCCTCTTAGGACGTATGTTTTTACTTCAATTGTTACACATATTTCTTAAAAATATGGGTCAGATTTTTCAGAGTTTCCCTTTTAAATATTTCAAGACTACAAAAAAAATATATAATTTTTTTTTCGGCTCTATTTCCCCCGATAACCGAAAGAGAATTTCATCTTTGAAAAGTTATCAGGCTTCTTCCATTTTTGTTTCTTATACCTGTAATAGGGTGAAGATGAGTGTGGACTGCAGGTGCGCTGATACTAAAGGAATCTTACAAAATATACAATTATTATCACAATCCGTTGACAAATGCGTAGTTTCCTCCTCTTTCAACATGTGGTATTCTAAAATAGTTGTCATTAGGCTTCAGAGTGTTGAATTTACGTGTCACGTTTCATCAATATTTGTAGCCCACAATGCAATTTGAAACAGCATAAAAAGACTTTTCATCCATTTAGTTTTTGGGTGTGTATTTCGTTGACTGTCAATATAAGTGACTATTTCCTTAACCTTAAGAATAGACCGATTTTTGTAGCAGAGTTGCGACATGTTTTGTGGACTGTAAGTTATGAACGTTTAGATCTACATTCCACATGCTTAAATGAGTAAATGTAAAATATTTAACTACTGAGTAGTTCTCACCATTGCTAATATTTGGGAGGTCCTGGGTTTTGTATATTCTGGTGCGTTGGCTATTATGTCTGAGATTCTTATGGTTCTTTTCAGTCTGGTAAGACAATATTTGGAGTAGTGTGTGAAATAAATTTCACAACCAATTCTGTCATTATCCTATGTAATTATTATCATCCATGTAGTCGGTTCTTTGCAGTCTGAGTTACTGGCAGAGTGGCTAACTACTTCAAAACACATTTGAGTGCACACATACAATAGTGTGTGCACACATACAATAGTGTGTGCACACACTAAGCATGCAGATAAATAGCAGGTTGTTTGTTATTGTTAACAGACAGCTGACATTCTAGAGGACGCGGTAAATTTTACAAGTAAACAACTTATAGCGAAGGTGTTGTTTTAAATGGGAAGAAATAATAAATAATAAAATATACGGAAGATGAATGAGGAGTTAAATCGTATATATCGTTTTTATTTTCCTGGAGCATTGGACAGTTTTTTTTTTCAGTAGTGTTTAAATGCCGTCATTCGTCCAGCGTTCTCAGCTTTGCAATTTATGGCCGACTACACATGCACAATACTTTTCTGGTAATAAAACACATCATCAGTCCTGTGTGAGGGAAATATATTGTATAAACCTACTCTATACACATGTACAGTGTTTTTATATTTCACTGTATACAGGCTGGTCCTTTCCTCCCTTCATATACTGCAGCCCCCCCCCCCACCACCCACCAACTATCCTTTTTCTAACCTTGCAATGCAGGGAACATAGTCATAAATAAATTGTAAAATAACGTGATACAGGACCCTGAAAATATTCACCATGATGCTTAGAAGAGTCTTGTGCAAAACGTGAACGGATTGCTTTGAAATGAAATTTAACAAAATGCGAGGTACGTGTCTGTTTTACCCAGTAAATTTTTTTACGAAAGAAGTAGATGTTGCTCTAATTATGAGTACGGGACCGCGATGGTACAGTGGTTAAGGTGCTGTGCTACAAATCGGAAGGTCGCTGGTTCGATCCCAGCTGGTGTCATTGGAATTTTTCATTGAAGTAATCCTTCCTATCGCACTATGGCCCTGGGGTCGACTCAGCCTCTAACAGAAATGAGTACCAGGAGTATTTCCGGGGGTAAAAGCGGCCGGTGCGTAAGGCTGACAACTTTACCACCATCCTGGGCCATTGTCACGTAATCTCGGAACCTTAACTTCCTGGAACCTTTTGGGCACCTCGGGCCTGTAATGGGACTGAGTTACGTTTACCTAATTATAAATCACAAAATATATAAGGAGTGGGCCGAAAGTACGTATACAGTATATAGTATGGCAAACTCTGTATACCTACTTTTGGCCCACTCTGTAGAATAAGAAAATCACATCAAGGTTTCTCAAATCATGGTCGCGAAATGCCACCTTCCGCGAATCTTTTTCTAATACGCAGAGTGTTAGAATAACTTTGCTGTTATTTTTATACATTCAACGTTGATAAAAAGTACAGTAATTTATTTTGAATAAAAAATCTTTTCTGATATTTGGTATTTGTGTAAAATAGGGAATTTAATCTCATTAATAAAGAAATCTTAAGAGTATCGGTTGACGGCTGGCTTTAAACGTACATCAGTCCGCAATACCTGGGATTTGAGGAATTCTGCTCTGCACAAAAATTCTGGAGTTTTTAACTTGCAGGCTAGTTTGTACCTCTTATACTGCTGTGGACTGCTGCCTAACAGGCCTGATTTAAAAGTAAAATTTAAGTAATATTAGGCCTATATTTAAAACGGATTATTGATCACATTAAAGAATATCGGACACGAAACCCATTATGTTATTTTCACACTTACTAAGACTCACTTTGTGATGTAATAAATAAACAATTACGAAGGCTGAAAAATTGTGTGGTGTTATAAAGTGACTCAAGTTAACTCCATGCCGAAGATGCAAAGCAGAAGCGAAATTGCTCTTATCCAGGTCATGGAAATGTATTGGGGATTTGGGTTTTATCTCAACTAATTCCTAATCTCGCCACTAAATAGGAAGAACGTTCTGTTTTACGCTTCAACCCCTTTACCTTTGGTCAACATTTCGTCTGTAACCACGAGTAGGAGAATAAAGGAACCCAGAACCGGTTTGCAAAATTTGGACACGACAAAAGTCTTGCTTCTTACAGGAATCGAAGCGCTATTCCTTAGACGTCCCAACTATAATCCAGCCAATATGCTTACCGAGCTATCCCAACTGCCACAAGCTGTGAAGTCCTTTTTCAAAAGCGAACTAATCTCTCAACCATTCAAGAAATCTCTCAAATTTCAGAACCTTGAATTCCGTAACCCTATATACAGGGTTATTCATAAGTCCCTCCGGGATTTCCGAACTCGACTGCGCAACAACCAAGACAGACAGGGCAGAAAGGAGCATATCAATAGGTAGAGAATCTATCCAAGTTTTTTTTTTGTACTAGGGGCCTTGGCGTACTTGCAGGTTCCACCGCTAGGGGGTAGTCGTGACGAAAAATGGCGTTCATAG
>Ga0123352_10021564_pt1 | contig 10263 bp, 5 predicted proteins | sample TergutLab28metaG_FD_89700 | JGI IMG/M metagenome (GOLD analysis project Ga0123352, IMG submission 89700) | Labiotermes labralis P1 segment gut microbial communities from Petit-Saut dam, French Guiana - Lab288 P1 | ecosystem: Host-associated > Arthropoda: Insects > Digestive system > Gut ...
AGACAACGTCAAAAACATCCAACAAAATAAACCAAACCTTTCATTCCCTTACGATGTACCAGATCGATTAAATAAATTAAACATCTCGCAACGTAGGCGTTCTTTACGAGCGCACATGGCAAGGATCGCGCCAATCCTCCTACCAACGCACGCTGTTTCTCTCACCTTGCCAAAAGTAAAAGTGCTATAGAATTTCAAAGTACTTACATTTAGCGATCTGGTGGACATCGCAGAACAACGAAAACCTCATTTACACGAAGACGGATGCCTGAAATCACACAAAGTACAGAGATATTGGTACAGTATAATTCGATCAGTCGGACTCACGACTGACAAATGCTATTAACTGCTGACGTCATTAACACCTAAAATGAACGTCTGTCAATCTGCCGATGTAACAAAGGTTTAACGACATAAAAGAAGGGTACTTTTTAAATCTTTATAGTGTGATAGTTGTAGTGAGTTTACTTTCAATCTTATACATTCGTATCTAAAATAAACCCCACTGCCTGTGTGATACGGAACAATAGCATAGGATACATGCGGGGAAAAAAGCACTGTAATGATGCAGGCCCAGAAATGGGCATTATAATGCTGCAATCTCTAAAGTGAACGCCAATGCTGCTGTCCCAGGTATGAGGTCTCAAACTGCAGTCCCAAAAGTGAGCACTGTAATGCTGCGGTCCCAGAAATGAAGATTAATTTTGCAGCCCCAGAAATGAGCACTCTAACGCTGCGGTCTCGATGATGTATTCCGCGGCCCCACAGGCTTCTCAAGAGACCACAAATAGGGTTGCGAATTGAGAATTTCAGTTCTAAAGTGTTATCAAATACACAGTACTGTGTTTCGCAGAGAAACAGGAAGCTGTAACTGTGCGATGCACAGAACTCACACTGCTGTCGGCAGACTGTATTTACGAACACATCAAAACATTTGCTCACATTACAATAACTTTACAAAAACATAATCTTTCCATCCCCAAAATTTCAGTCCCGGCTGTGGTACCCAACCAGACTCCTTTTCAATTGTTATCTGTTTCCCTTTCTCAAGGGGAAAAGAGGATGTGGTTTGGAACTACGGTTAAGAACAGGATATACAGGATATACCGGATACACCGGATATACCTCTACTGCACCTACTTAATTTCAAGCGCGAACATGAACAGCTTTAAATTTAACATTTACTGCTCTGTGCAAACCCAATATAACGCAACAAATTTCAGGTCCATTAGGCTAAGCTTCAATGATTACTGATAGAAAATCCTTTGATTTTGCAATGTCTTGAAAGATCTTCTAAAGACAAATTCGAGTTTTTCATCAGTGGCATTCAGTGACACTAATGAGTGTACATGTCTTTGTGAAGGAATTTCTTAAAGTGATCACTAACTGACCCATATTCCACTCAGTGTATTGTAACATAAATTAATACGACACTAATCTGAAACTAATAATCTTTGTTTCCAAAATGCAATAGCAATGGCTGCACAAAAGAGCGCAACGTTTTCTCTCTGTGGAGTAAGATTTGTTACGCGGCTTTACCCCATATCCTACCAAAGATATTTGCGCCCCCCTGGAGACGGAGACCTATGGGACCATTCAAACTACCATGTAGCTCTTACAGCAGAAGCTAAGTTTTTCTTTATCTTTTTTTCATGGCTCGACAGCCCCCCAGTGGGCCTTGGCCTCTTCTACGATGTTTCTCGATTAAACTCAGCCACACGAATTTCGATAAGACTACTCTGAACGAGTGATCGGCAGTCGTAGATATTTCTACCTGAAAAAACACAGCAATAACAAGTGACTTACATCCATGCACCCGCTGAGATTCGAAACCGCAATCCCCAGCAAGCAAACGGCCGCAGACCCGCTCTGCCACTGGGACTGACAAAGGCTAAGTAAGATAAGCCAAGTCTACGGTACACGGCCAGGCACATAGTGTTTAAACCACAGATCTTTAAGCATTTAAAATAGACACTACAACACAAAACGTGTACATATGCACACGGAGAAGCACGAAGTATGGGTACATGCAAATACGCACAACCGACACATGCGGTGACCCACCGTAACGGACATAACCGTGCACTGGCCAGAGAGTGCCCGACGGCTAACAGACGGTAGCATTCAGTACAGTGACTACATCCTTGTCATGAGACTCACTATGGATATCACACTCGCAGACACAGGTCACCGGAAGCTCTTTCATTGGGAGTAAAGCGCCCGGAACCTAAAGGTTATCATTTATTTCAAAATAACGGCGAAGTTATAAATGCATGAAGCTCGATCTCCACTCCATTACACGTGTTCTTCACGTGGTGTTCATAGATATTAACTCTACTTTAGGGAAGTACCGTATTATTTTCGGTGATTCCCGTAAATAATAACATTAAACAAAACCTTAAATTAAAACAGGGACAGCGCACTGAATATGGTAACTAGTATATGGGGTTGACGATACAGTGTTCGGACCTCGGCAGAGGCAGTTAATTTTCTTCTGTTCAAAACGTTCCTCTGAAACTCGAACAAATATTCCATACCACGTGATGTACACCAAGGGCATTATCACTTGAGTGGCTTTGAGATTTTATCTGGCTGTTTATCAACATATAACATAGCTGCAAGCCACAGTTTGTGAGATAAAACAAGATGTGTGGAGACACCGGTCGCTCAGAGCGTCAGTAGCAGCAAGTGTTGCAGTGACGTCAGTAACCGAAAGCACAGATTGCTGTCCGAAAGGGAACTGGTTCAATATAATGAGGACTGAGTTTACAGTGAGACAGGACAGCTGATCATAGTAGCGGCAACAGCAAATGAAACTTGGGCTGATTCCTGTTGTCAGATGTACACCGCAGAGATACATTGCAGAGACTGTGGAGGTAAGTTGCGAATTATAATGAACAGAACTTAAAGAACAACAGTCAGCTAATTACAGTTTAATTATATAGGTGATATGTTAACTTTCTCAGCTGCTTCTCCTTTTCCTTTGCACCATGAGCTGAACAGAACGCAACGATCTAGGAACTGTGGGCTGTGACATCCACATTCCCAGAATGACACAAAAACAGGGGATATTCCGTATCTAGGAAAGCCGTATTTGCCTCAAGTTTAACTTTTTGTGACCACTATTATATCTAATCATTTTATTACAGTATATTTTGTTAAATTAATCAGCAACCTGCCTTTTCTTTATTTATTTAGGCACTATTTGTTTAGCTAGTCTGTTCATAAGTTAGGTACAACTTAGTGTTCCCCACGTATGTACATTAATAAACAATCCACACAATAAAACCAACAAATATATTAGTGTTAAAATTTTACTTTACACACAGTTTATCATAACTGCCGACACGTTTCGATCTCTCTCGATCATCTTCAGGCAGTTACTGAATATCCATTAAGCCTATATAAAACATAGCCGAATTATTAAATTCATTACAATTTGTCCATAATGTGACTGCAGATATTACAAAATTCGTTTGTAGTAGTGCAGGACTGCTTCCTAAGATGCGGAGGATATAGCTTTATGCGTTGTTAGAACGGTTCTGCAAAATCCCGTGCTAAATGTAATTACAAATACGATATTATAGTAAATATAATTGGTAGTACTTGATTTGTCATTATACAAAGGTAATACCATGGTTGTTTTTACATACTATATCAGACGGATGTCCAGTTTATGTTCCGGTAGCGATTACATTACATACCATAACAGAAGGATGTCCAGTTTATGTTCCGGTAGCCAGTACAGTACATACCATATGAGACGGATGTCCAGTTTATGTTCCGGTAGCCAATACAGTACATACCATATCAGACGATATCCAGTTTATGTTCCGGTAGCCAATACAGTATGTCCAGTTTATAATCCGGTAGTCAATACAGTACATACCATATCAGACGAATGTCCAGTTTATTTTCCGGTAGCCAATACAGTATATACCATATCAGACGGATGTCCAGTTTATGTACCGGTAGCCAATACAGTACATACCAAATCAGACGATATCCAGTTTATGTTCCGGTAGCCAATACAGTATGTCCAGTTTATAATCCGGTAGTCAATACAGTACATACCATATCAAACGGATGTCCAGTTTATGTTCCGGTAGCCAACACAGTGCTGAAGCAGACAGGGTGTGTGAGTTCCAAGTAACTGTGCACTGTGTAATGTGACGGTGTGTTTCAATTGAAGGTCACATACGAGGTAGAAAGAAGGGTTTTGTAATTGTATCTATATATTGCGTTTGGTATTATTTGTTTGTTACATTCCAGGAACTTTGTAATAAACGGATCCATGTTTTTATATAACCTTTACGGGTGTTCAGTACCTCCCTGAAGATGATCAAGAATGACCAAACATGTTGGAGTTACAACAAACTCTATCTAATTATATACTTTTAGCATTGGTGAATTGTTGGTTGTATTACATGATAAATTCTGTAATTTTGTCGCCATACCACTTGACCGCACAAGAACCCACCCTGTCGTTCCATTATATACCTGAGGTTGTACAGTCAGAACTGTTTTGTTTCCTTCGCCGGCACTGTCACGGTTCGCTACGCAGCATCTGCTTCCGGCAGCAGCCAGCAAGCCAGTGGTCAAGTGAGGGGTGTGAATGTAATGTCACGTCTCTTATAGCACCAATAAACGTAAAAACGAAAACTACATTGAAACTATAAACAGCAACAGGCAACTGAATGACGAATGTGAGTGTGGACTATCAGGGGTGAAAGGAATAGATGACGAAAAGTTGTACGGGAGAGTAGGGAATGGACTTCACTTGAATACTCTCTAACGGTCAGGAATCTTCTGGTTGAATTAAGTGTAACACACATCAGATTTGTCACTGCTGCTTTCTAGGCTCCTGTTGTAATTAGCACTACACATGTACTGCCGACCGGTATTGGCATCATTGCAAGCTATACCGGTAACAGTCTCAGTTTTACAGAACTTGATTATCAAGGACACTCCCATATAAGGAGATAATGAATGTTTCTCCTCCCCGCACCTCCCGCAACCCGCCATACTGCATGCAACAAGTCGCAGCTTAGGATCAGAAGTAAGTGGGGAACACTGGCCGGCAGACGTGTGAACGTGTGTGGCAGCGGGTCGTGCAACGATGTGTGTGCATAAGGAAGGCATACAGCACTAGCCGAAAGGGGGCTTGGGCTTGTACAGGTGCCTGACAGTGTTTTACGTTTATGCGGTGGGCATTTACAGTGGCGGACACAACTGAAACTTGGGCTATTCCCGTTGTAGAATCGGATCCTCACCGCTAAAGGTACGTACATTACAGGAAGCAGTTCAGAGTGAGTCATTGTGATCAGAACTTAAAGAATTAACAACCAAAACACAGCAGTGTATTGCAGTGTATTAATATAAGTGAGAAATTACATTTCTCGGAAATACTTTTACGATCCATCTTCAGGCCCAACTGATAAAAGCGCAACAAGGCAACGTTGCATTAGTGACGTTGCCAGTTCTTCGACAGCAGACACAGGGGCTTGTTGCTTGGATTCCGTATCTGTCGATCTGCATTTTGTCTAATAATAGAATTGCTATGACCACGGACGTAGCTAGTTAATTACGTGTTTTGTTAGACATTTACTTAGCTACCTGCATCACAGTTAGCTATTTACCCACCAGTTATGTACCTGTCAATTGTTCCGTTAGGTACAACTGTCGCAGTACTTTCTGGCCTGCTAAAACCCAGCAGACGAGCCCAATGTGTGTGCACGAGGCATTATTGGCAGCATATTGACTGCGTTCCGTCAGTCGTTTCGGTAACAGCCACTGTGCAAAACTGTGCTGATCGGTAGGTCTACTGTCAGCAGCAGTTAGCAGGGAGACGCTAGTGTCAGTGAGGGCTGTGGGATTTATGTGGCGTCAGTTATGGGGCCGATAGAGGGACAGCAGGAGGCGATTGGATATGTAAATAGGAAGAGTGACGGTGACGGTGAGTGACAGTGACAGTGACGGTGACGATGAGAGTGAGAGTGACAAGTGACAGTGACGGTGACAGTGGCGGTGATGTTGACGGTGACAGTGGCGGTGACGGTGATAGTGACAGTGAGTGACAGTGACAGTGATAGTGACAGTGGCAGTGACGGTGATAGTGACGGTGAGTGACGGTGACGGTGAATGAGTGACAGTGACGGTGACAATGACAGTTACGGTGACGGTGACGGTGACAGTGGCGGTGACGGTGATAGTGACAGTGACACTGACATTGACAGTGATAGTGGCAGTGACGGTGACAGTGACAGTGGCGGTGACGGTGAGAGTGACAGTAACATTGACAGTGATAGTGATAGTGGCAGTGGCAGTGACGGTGAGTGACAGTGACGGTGATAGTGACAGTGGCGGTGACGTTGATAGTGACAGTGATACTGACAGTCATAGTGACAGTGAAAGTGGCAGTGACAGTGACGGTGATAGTGACAGTGACAGTGACAGTGAATGTGATGCATGTGGGGGTGAAATATCGGGGGGAAAGAGGTGTACATTATTGTCATATATATGTCAGTGGTACCAACAGACATGAACTTTTGTTTTAGAAAACCACTGTTATGTTTATCAACATGTACTGCGGGAAGTTATTTTGTGGCCACTGTACTTCATGGAAAGAAATGACGTAACACCACACCATCGCTGTAGAAGGAACTCTGTCCTAGTTTCCACTTTAAAATTTCCTAAGTCAAACGTTATTGTCACAACTGCAGCTGGATATATTTAGATTGCTGTACCCCGGACACGGAGGCACTGCAGTCTTTCGAAACGTCGGCAAGTACTTTCGAACCTATGGATCGGAACATTCCGGGAGACTCGATTATTCCTTCCTCCAACTAATTGGCTACATATTTAACTATATCCGGTCTGCCACCTTATGTACTGAACCAGTTAGCCAGTTACACACTTCAGGCTGAGCAATACTTGCAACACCTACAGTTTCATCAACTGCCGTCCAGTAGGCACCATAAACTTATTCACTCGATATTAACCGACACTTCAAATCATTTCCTGCGCCGTTTAGGAGTTCAGATATTCTGATTATATTGGGGCTTTCGTTTTTTTTGCTGTCGGATAATTTCACCTGTTTTTATTTTACCCCATAGGGAAATTTGTTGTTGTATGAGAGGTTTTGAATTCCCTGCATTCTGGTCTGTTCAGTCATTTAATTCAATTATGTTACACAATAACTTATTTTTGCTTCTACAGCTAATTTAAATCCACACAATTTATCAGTTACGCAAAGTGTTTTGGCTGTAAACATGTCATATTTTTTTTATGTTTTGCTGACCGTGCATCTCAGTATATTTACCTCAGTATTTAACCAACTTGATGCACACAATTTGTTTCACAATAAGTTTTATTTCATGCCTCTACATGTTTCGAGCACATGTGCTCATCATCAGGAGGTAAAATTGCTTTACACAGCCTCTGGTATCATCACACCTATAGCTGTGGGATCGAACCAGCGACCTTCCGATTTGTAGCACAACACCTTAACCACTGTGCTACCGCTGTTCACCTAGCTAAAATGTACATAAAGAAAATTAAATAAATACTAACAGAATCTTAGATGCAAAACCTTCGATTTACAATACCACAGAGCTTGACTCTTTGAAATTTATCAATAGGATTACATGTACATTCGTCTTCCAGTACTAACAAATTAATGTTTAATTTTACTCCTAAATGTCGAACGTCCCAGTTAATTTACCAGAGATTTGAATGTTGAAACCTACAACAGTCTATTTAGATTTAGAATCCCGTAATATGTGTATTACTGGCAAGTTATATGTTCAGACCCATTATGATACGACAGCCAGAATATTTGCCAAGCTTACTGCGACCCGTTGCAATTTATATGCGAAGGTCCCAATGAATAGGCGTCAAACACAATACTTTATTACGAGAAAGAGCCACACGTTTCGGCTCCTATAAACCCATCTGCAGTATACATAACTGTATACAGCCTTAATGTGGCCGAAACACGTAGCTTCGATCGGGATTTTAGTAATAAAGAGTTGTGTTGTATGTCTACTGATTTGTAACGATGCATTGAAGTTGTTACCAGAGAACTCAGGGTTGTGATCCATCAATATTGTGCTCATACGTAAAATCCCCGTGTTATGTCACTTGAGCGCTGTGTGTTGACATCTGTTACCTACAGAAAGATGTCGAATATTTGAATTTGAGTAGTGCTTCAGCCTGCATCTGGATACCACACCACCCCAGCGAAACCACAACGTAACACCAACACACATCGAACCAGAGCAATACAACCCATGAAATAACTCAACAAATAAGTCGCTAGCTCCTGAGGATGGATGTATTAACATCCGAAACATGTTGAGAATTAAATAATGAAATCATAAAGCAAGTGACATCAAGCTGGTCTCTCTTTATTCAACTATCAAGATGACGCACGGTCCAATAAACATAAGATGTGGAATATTTGTTTTGTGCCCACAAGCCTAGGCAGTGGGATCAATCACCATGAAGGCAAATTCTGGATTTTCGAGATCTGTTATCTGTGGAAGCTTTTGCGTTTAATAACATACAAACACAAATGGATTGCTTACAGATATAGACCATTCATTATCTGATGAAAGAGCCTTCCAATTTTTTGAATTTTCTGTGAGAATCCGATCTTTTTTTTTTTTCTATTCTCCTTTCTTATTAGTTAAAACGCGGTAGACAGGAAAGGGCAGGACAGCTCTGCAAAGAAGATGTATTGCTTCCCAATCCGGGTACGATCCAATCCCCAAAACTGGCGTTGGGCGGGTCCCAGAGTAAAATGCGGGAGTGGTGGAAGCAGGGAAGGGGTTATTCGAGATGTAGCCAGCTACAACCATCTCAAAACTAAGCTGAAAGCGAGACAGAGCAAAAGAAAGACTTTTTTGCAGGGAATTCTATATAAAAAGGAAGAGATGGATCGATAGAAAGAAAAGGAGAGGGGCTTTGTAGAAACCAAGTCATAAGGTAGGCATATGAAAGGACAGAGTGGCACAAATCCATTTTCAAAGCACGTTGAGCCTTCAGATCGCAGTTTCTAATGAAAAATAGGCTTATAATTGCACTCGTGTTTATATCGAGGCGTTCTTTAATTTAAAGGATCTTAGACAATTATAACCAATTACAGACTGATATTAAGCTGAATTATGCATAAAAATTCAGTTCGTACCGCGCAGTAAACGCTGTTCCTCACGAACATAAAACCAGTCAGACTATGAATTATAGAGAAATAGTCGTTCATTGTCCTGGGATATGTACAATACATACAAATGTGCCCTTGTGGGCATAAAGTAAAATTGTTCGATGTTAAACCTGGTGTTTCATATATAAACCACTGGACCTAAAAGAATTAATAAAATTTTGCGCGAGATTTAATGTCCTGACAGCGACATTACTGAACACTCAGCTCTTTGGGATGTCATCCCATGTCGGTAAGTACCAAGCAGTTCAGGAATATTTGTTTCTCTCAGAACTGCTGCACCCTTAATACAAAAGCAACACAACCTTCCGAAACGTCGAGAAACCCTTTCCCCGACGACACAGCGTAATATCGCAAATAATTTACTGATAATTAGATAAAAGGTTAAAAGGTAAAGCAGTCCCGATACAGGCCTGGACAGGCCCACAGGGTTCTAGGAAGTTAAGGTAACCAGATTTCGTGACAACGGCACAGTATGGTGGTAAGGTTGTCAGCCTTATGCATCGGCCGCCTTTACCCCCAGGAAATGCTCCTGGTACTCATTTTTGTTAGAGGCTGAGTCGACCTTAGGGTCATAGTGCAATCGGAAAGATTTTATGTCAATGAAAAATTCCAATGACACTAGCTGGGATCGAACCAGTAACCTTCCGATTTGTAGCACAGCACCTTAAACACTGTGCCATGCTCCCCATCCCACTTACTGAAGATTCATCTTAATATTATCCTCCCATCTAAGCACGATTTTTCAAAATATTCTCTTCTCCTTGGGTTTTCCCACCAACACCCTGTACACACTACTAGAGGCTACGACGTGTTATATAATTTCGAATGCCAGAAACTGCGAGCCAAGGATGTAATGCGATCAAAAAGCTTTCATCTCTCGGTCTCGCAGTCAAAAACCTGTCGAATAAGAACATCTGGATTTGTAACTCCTCCCTACCAGACGCCTTACAGGCGCGGTGTTCAGTTATGCACAGGGACACATTTGTAACTCCACCCTACCAGACGCCTTACAGGCGCGGTGTTCAGTTATGCACAGGGAC
>Ga0123352_10021567_pt1 | contig 10263 bp, 4 predicted proteins | sample TergutLab28metaG_FD_89700 | JGI IMG/M metagenome (GOLD analysis project Ga0123352, IMG submission 89700) | Labiotermes labralis P1 segment gut microbial communities from Petit-Saut dam, French Guiana - Lab288 P1 | ecosystem: Host-associated > Arthropoda: Insects > Digestive system > Gut ...
ATGTTGCTGTGTCTATAGTAATATCCAGCAATCCATGACGTTGCCGTCTATCGTAATATACAATAATCCATGGTGTAGCTGTGTCTATTGTAATATCTAATAATCCATTATGTTGCTGTGTCTATCATAATATCCAAAAATCCATGATATTGCTGTGTCTATCGTATTATCCAATATGCCGCGATGTTGATGTGTCTATCATAATATCCAATAATCCATGATGTCGCTGTGTCTATTGTAATATCCAATAATCCATGATGTTGCTGTGTCTATCGTAGGATCCAATACGCCGTGATGTTTTTGTGTATATCGTAGTATCCAATACGACGTGATGTTCCTGTGTCTATCATAGGATCCAATACGCCCTGATGTTGGTGTGTCTATGGTAATATCCAATAATCCATTATGTTACTCTGTCTATCGTAATATCCAATAAACCATGATGTTGCTGTGTCTATAGCAATATCTAATACGGTGTGATGTTCATGTGTCTATCATAATATCCAATACGCCGTGATGTTGCTGTGTCTTTCTTAATATCCAAAAATCCATAATGTTGCTGTGTCTATCATAGGATCCAATACGCCGTGATGTCTCTGTGTCTATCGTAATATCCAATAATCCATTATGTTGCTGTGTCTATCATCATATTCAATTCGCCGTGATGTTGCTGTGTCTATCATAGGATTCAATACGCCGTGATATTGCTGTGTCTATCGTAATATCCAATAAGCATTGATGTTGCTGTGTCTATCATAGGATCGAATACGCCGTGATATTGGTGTGTCTATCGTAATATCCAATAATCCATGATGTTGCTGTGTCTATCATGATATCCAAGTCGCCGTGATGTTTCTGTGTCTATCATTGGATCGAATACACCGTGATGTTGCTGTGTCTATCATAATATCCAATAATCCATGATGTTGCGCTGTCTGTCGTAATATCCAATACAACGTGATCTTGCTGTGTCTATATTGATATCCAATAATTCATGATGTGCTGTGTCTATCATAATATCCAATTCGCCGTGATGTTGCTGTGTGTATCGTAATATCCAATAATCCATTATGTTGCCGTGTCTGTCATAATATCCAATAAGCCGTGATGTTGCTGTGTCTATCATAATATGCAATTCGCCGTGATGTTGCTGCGTCTAATCATACGATCCAATACGCCGTGATGTTGGTGTGTATATCATAATATCCAATAATCCACGATGTTGCTGTGTCTATCATAATATCCAATAGGCCGTGATGTTTCCGTGTCTATCGTAATATCCAATAATCAATCATGTTTCTTTGTCTGCCATAATATCTAATACGCCGTGATGTTGCTGTGTCTATCATAATATCCAATTCGCCGTGATGTTGCTATGTCTATCATATGATCCAATACGCCGTGATATTGCTGTGTCTGTAGTAATATCTAATACGCCGTGACGTTGCCGTGTCTATCGTAATATCCAATAATCCATGATGTTGCTGTGTCTATTTTGATATGCAATACGCCGTGATATTGCTGTGTCTATCATAGGATCCAATACGCCGTGATATTGCTGTGTCTATTGTAATATCTAATACTCCGTGATGTAGCTGTGTCTATTATAATATCCAATTCGCTGTGATGTTGCTGTGTCTGTCATAATATCCAATGCGCTGTGATGTTGCTGTGTCTATCATAGGATCCAATACGCCGTGATATTGCTGTGTCTATCATAATATCCAATTCGCCGTGATGTTGCTGTGTCTATCATAATATGCAATACGCCATGATGTTGCTGTGTCTATCATAATATCCAATACGCCGTGATGTTGCTATGTCTATCATAATATCCATTAGGCGTGATGTTGTTTTTCCTATCATAACATCTAATAAGCCTTGATCTTGCTGTCGATGAAAATATCTAATACGCCGTGATTTTACTGTGTCTACCATAATATCCAATAATCCATGATTTTGCTGTGTCTGTCATAATATCCAATATGCCGTGATGTTGCTATGTCCATCATTATATCCAGTAAGACGTGGTGTTGCTGTGTCTATCATAGGATCCAATACGCCGTGATGTTGCTGTGTCTATCATAATATCCAATTCGCCGTGATGTTGCTGTGTCTGTCTATCATAGGATCCAATACGCTGTGATGTTGGTTTGTATATCATATTATCCAATAATCCATGATATTGCTGTGTCTATCCTAATATCCAATAGGCCGTGATGTTGCTGTGTCTATCGTAATATCCAATAAGCCATGATGTTTCTTTGTCTGCGATAATATCTAATACGCCGTGATGTTGCTGTGTCTATCATAATATCCAATTCGACGTGATGTTGCTATGTCTATCATACGATCAAATACGCCGTGATATTGCTGTGTCTATAGTAATATCTAATACGCCGTTATGTTGCCGTGTCTATCGTAATATCCAATAATCCATGATGTTGCTGTGTCTATCATCATATCCAATACGCCGTGATGTTGCTCTGTGTATCATAGGATCCAATACGCCGTGATGTTGCTGTGTCTATCATAGGATCCAATACGCCGTGATATTGCTGTGTCTATTGTAATATCTAATACGCCGTGATGTTGGTGTGTCTATCATAATGTCCAATTCGCCGTGATGTTGCTGTGTCTATCTTCATATCCAATACGCCGTGATGCTGCTGTGTCTATCATAGGATCCAATACGCCGTGATATTGCTGTGTCTATAGTAATATCTAATGGGCCCTGATGTAGCTGTGTCTATCATAATATCCAATTCGCTGTGATGTTGCTTGGTCTGTCATAATATCCAATACGCCGTTATGTTGCTGTGTGTATCATAGGATCCAATACGCCGTGATATTACTGTGTCTATAGTAATATCCAATACGCCGTGATGTTGCTGAGTCTATCGTAATATCGAATTCGCCGTGATGTTGCTGTGTCTATCATAGTATCCAATACGCCACGATGTTGCTGTGTCTATCATAATATCTAATACGCCGTGGTGTTGCTATGTGTATCGTAATATCCAATAATCCATGATGTTGCTGTGTCTATCGTAGGATCCAATATGCCCTGATATTGCTGTGTCTATCATAATATCCAATGCGCCGTGATTTTGCTATGTCTATCATAATATCCAATACGCCGTCATGTTGCTGTGTCTCGCTCAGTAACCGACATGTCGTGATATTAATATTCCTACCAACATTCTGATCCTCCCAGAAGCTGCTTGCTCTCACAGTCACTAAGCATGCTAGCGGCACGTCCCTCTATACCTTTTAATAATCTCTGAAACCACCAGCTGATGTTCTTGTTCCTTCTTACGAACCAGCTGCCCATTTACATACGTTCAAGAACCAAGTTCCCCTGAGCTTCTTATAAATGTTAATGAACCCATTCACGCTCCTAACTTTTGTGTCAATGCTCCTTCCAAAGAAACGCCTCACTTGTTATTATATCGTTCATTACGCACATTGTTTACTGAACCGTCTTACAATAACCAACCAATTGCACAATATGTGAGAGTTAGTTTATATTTAAAATTTGTAAAAATTTGAAATTTAAAACGTAATATTTCCGACATGTTTCGACTTTTGATGAGTCATCATCATGGAGAACATACTTCGTTTAAATATTTATAAAACACGAACTGGCGATGTGTTTTTCAATTTAAAAAATTCTCTAGTAATGAGCTTTGGTGAATTTCTTTGTCTCGGACGGCACACAGTAGCACAGAATGTTGAACGTATATTGTAATATCCCATATAAAGTAGATGTAATCAGATAGCAGCAAGGAATTCTGATTATTACGGATTGCGGAAAGGGTTTGTGTGTGAGACGGATGCGAGCAGCAATTCTTCACCCGGTTCAGTCTTTTTCACGCTTTTCCGATTTCGCGGTCTATTATAGTGGCATTTCCCGAAGGTCATTAAAGCAGTGAGGAATCAAGCATCCTTCGCCGGATAAAAATAATTCCATTAAATACTTGTTTTCTTAGCTCAAATGTCATAAACCGCGTGACGTATTTGCTATGCATGCGATAGGATTAGGTGTTTTTGCATACCTCTATGACAGTGGACTGCGCTGGTCCTTCATCAGTCACCCAGTCACTGGTCTTCGCCAAGACAATCATGATCAATCAGTCAATTTCTTGTCGTTTTCCTGACTGGAAGTGGGCATGTCCCTCCCATCTCTGAGTTACGTCACTGTCAAACATCTCCTGGGACATTTTGTTTCGAAAAGAAGTGAAAGTACACTCAGCACTTCTAACATTGCCGTTTCTGATGCAAGTGTTTTTATTTACACGTCTTAAGGTAATTTAGATTGTCAATAAACCTTTGAGCCCAATGTCGAAACGTGTCGACACGCGTCAACACAGCTTTTGGTGAAACACGTAACACTGCCCACACAAAAATCTGTGTTGAACTGTCATATACATTTTGAGTTATCATCTTTTCAAAATATTCTCTCGCATACTCTTCCACTTTTCTGCTCTGTGGTATAAATCTTGAGATATTAGGCTTATGCAATGAAATCGGCTCTTCTAGTCATCTACGCATTTTTCAATCCTGTATCTGTTTTTCAACACCAAAACTGTCAAAATTTATAGCATTGCAAAACTTAACAATGTCATTCTCCTTACATTGTTCAGTTCTGCAATATTCCACAAAGCCTTTAGATAGCCGTAAAGCAGAGGGAATCGGCTCACGTGACGACATTTGCAGACACTTTGCCCCATTCCTTTTGCTTTACTGCCTGAGTGCCTACTGTTGTCGCTGAAAGATAGGGTTGGTAGTTAATGTTAATTGTCCCCTTATCACATCCACTAACAAAGTGTTATCAAACCAGACTTTCCTTTCCCTTATTTCTTTTAACTAACTAACTAACCGACTCAATGAAGCACAGATCTTCTGGAGAACCTAACAGCAATAAATTCCTCACTATGATGTAACCCCAAGCTCACTTGTTCCTTCTGCGCCTTGCTCTCATTGCGTGATTTCCCTTCAGGTTTCCGACATAAATTTTGTACACACACTTCACATCTCCGTGAGTCTGAAATTCATTTCGATTTCTCTCCGTTTGCTGGATTAAAACTGATTTACGCTGGCGTTTTGTTCATATCGTGAACCATTAGCCCCTTACAGTTGAAAATCAACCTGAATTTAGCAAGACAGGCAAGGTGCGTATAGCGTAACTTTGAGGCGCGTTCGTTCAACCGTTGTTGCTGTTGACAGGCAATTTACACAACCAGAGTGTGTGTTTATAGCCTTAGGTGTCCCTGCGTGAAATGCGCATGCTCCGTTTTGTCTTCTGTTGCCTGCCTCGCTCTACAATATTTCTCCACATTATCTCATAAACGGCACGGTTTTCGATTAAAAGATAGCCAACACAAAATGTGTGTTTCTAATTTCTCTACAACTTTTGTCTGAAATTTTTTTCATTCTAAGAAGAATTGAGCGAGATATGTTTAAAAATGTACATTGGTCTTCTTGTCAAGTGTCCGTTATTTTTGTCCTACTGTAATTAAACTTGCATTTTCTCGACAGATTTTCGAAACATACCCCAAATATCAATGTCATGAAAATCCGTCCAGTGGGAGCCGAGCTGTTCCATGCGAACAGACGGACGGAAATCAGTTAATGCTGTACAGTGAAATAATCGCTGTTTGTTCTCAGATCCATATAAAGCACATAAATACATTGTGTATGGGCAGAACGGAGATTTTTTTGCTGTTCATCCTGGTGGTAAATGAAGTAACTACCGGACTTAAAGGCCATCCGAACACGTTATAAGACAATCTAAACAAAACCTCTGAAGAATGTGAGAGGTCTTGGCACAATACCTTGAAAATTCGTGATAATAACTGTGACTTCCTCTTGAGAAGGTTGCGCTAGCGCCCACCTTGCCTGTACGTCATGCTATAGATGACCCTTACCATTTTACCTTTCGCTGACTGCTTGACCCTGAGGTTGAAGCACTATATTACCTCGAAACATCGGTAACTGTTTATCACCGTCACGACATAACATTTCAGACTCGAATCATCGCCTAGAAAAGTAGCTTTATTGTTGTCGACCATTTAGCCACGAGGGCAAGGAGTGCGTTGGAATTGGTCCGACTTTCTACCTGCCGGCGCCCTAGGGGGAGGAATTCCTTGGCTTCTCAAGTCGTAACGCTCCATTAGAAGTGGAGTGGAGTGGCGTGTAATCTGATATATACACCACTAACAACCATTCTTTTTTACTGTCCGGTAAAATTACGGCCTTTGGTGCATCAGCCGAATGCTTCAAAATAGCCTAAGACATTGAGGTAACACATATATACGGACTTCTTCCATTGTCTTGGTGTTAGTTCAAAACAAAGACGTGCAGTAAATGTGTCACCCCAGTAACGTACAGACGTGCAGTAAATGTGTCACCCCAGTAACACACAGACGTGCAGTAAATGTGTCACCCCAGTAACACACAGACGTGCAGTAAACGTGTAACCCCAGTAACACACAGATGTGCAGTAAATGTGTCACCCCAATAACGGCACAGCTGTGCAGTAAACGTGTCACCCCAGTAACACACAGACGTACAGTAAACGTGTCACCCCAGTAACACACAGATGTGCAGTAAACGTGTCACCCCAATAACGGCACAGCTGTGCAGTAAACGTGTCACCCCAGTAACACACAGACGTACAGTAAATGTGTCACCCCAGTAACACACAGACGTGCAGTAAATGTGTCACCCCAGTAACACACAGACGTGCAGTAAATGTGTAACCCCAGTAACGCACAGACGTGCAGTAAATGTGTCACCCCAGTAACACACAGACGTGCAGTAAATGTGTAACCCCAGAAACACACAGACGTGCAGTAAACGTGTCACCCCAGTAACACACAGACGTGCAGTAAACGTGTCACCCCAGTAACACACAGACGTGCAGTAAATGTGTCACCCCAGTAACACACAGGCGTGCAGTAAACGTGTCACCCCAGAAACACACAGACGTGCAGTAAACGTGTCACCCCAGTAACACACAGACGTGCAGTAAACGTGTCACCCCAGAAACGCGCAGTCGTGCAATATTGCCCCACTTCCCACACACACTGTCTCCTCATTCATAACTTGTCAACACAGGAACGTATAGCACGAGCGGTTGGCACTCCCGGTGTAGGATGTTGTGGCTTCCTTATTGCTTGCAGACAATGTCGGACATTCCTCAAGGCAGACCACAAACGCTTCCACATCCCTGCATCTTATTACGCAAGAACCATTCTGTCGCTAAATTCTACAGAGCCACAGACTAACAACAGCTGTTTTAAACAGTCGTTTAGTTATCCACCAATCAATAAATACATACATTGGAGATTGTGTAACATCAGCAGTTGATGCAACATCGTTGTACACAAGAATTTTTTTAAAGGTATGACGCCAGAAGCAGTCTGCTTCAACATACTCTCAACGAATGTGACAATGAAATTTGTGTTTCCAAATTCAAGAAGAAATATTTCCTGCAGTTGGCAGCTGTTTTCGATAATGGCTCTAGTTATACTGGGATAATAATTTGCACATCAATATTGTGTTTTCAGTGTTTTCCTCTGGTATGAGGGCAAAACTTTGAGTCTGAGCACTTAAACTAATTTAAAGTCAATAAATAACCTGCGACAAGTTTCGGCATATGTGACATGTTCAGACTATCAATTCTATGTGCTGCATGAAAGCGATAGGACAGTTTCCTACTCTCATGCAGCAATTTCCTTTGAAATACAGAAAATCAGGTTCCTGGTAATTTCGCTGTTTACTGTTTCTTAATTAATATATTACTGATTATAAGATGGGCCGCGATAGCTCAGTCGGTATGGCAACTCGCTACGGGCTGGGCGGTACGCGGATCGAATCCCAGTGGGGGCGAGATTTTCCGCACCTGTCCAGACCGGCCCTGGGGCTCACACAACCTCCTGTGCAATAGGTACCGGGCCTTTACCGGGGGTAAAGCGGCCGGGTCGTGGCATTGACCTCCCACCCTATCTAGCGTCGAGTTTAAAGAAAGAGTAGAGCTTATACCTGTACTCCACTTCTGGGCCTTCGTGGCCTGTTAGAGGGTGAACTTTACCTTTACCTTTACCTTATCTCATTTATGACAAAAAGACGCAAACATTTACTTTTGCATGGTGTGTACAAACCGTGGCCGCACTCCGAATGGAGACTCTGCCAGGCAACACACAAACACAACGAAGACAACAAATGACATAACTAACAATGGAAAGAGAACAAAGACAAGAGTGGACCAGCGCCGTTCACTGTAATACGTACAAGATAACAGTGGAGGTGTGCACCATACGTGCATACCACATCACATAACACTACACACACACACACATACACAAACACACACACACACACACACGCACACACCACACAATCAGGGCAACAGTGAAAAAACGCAATGTAATGGGAACCCGAGTATTACACACCCAGTCCTTATTTTCCTCTCATTTGTTTTACGCCTTTTTGCTTTAACGCCCCTAGCCAATTCGCACCACTTCTCAAATTGCGCTCTATCATTGTCAGTCATTAACACCCTGTAGCTGGCTGCCTCACATTAAGCTAACCCTCACTTCTGATTGCAATATTACTGTTTATTCATGCCCACATTATCAGGAAGGCAATTAGAGTGATAAAAGGGGTTGAGTGTCCAAAAAAGGCAAATGTTTGCGGGGTGCATGAAAGACAGTGACGGTCGTAAGGTTTATGGTCTGAGATGTGCAAATATAAATGGCCTAATTGATACAGGATAAACGTATAGTTGATGAGTTCAGATGGAGAAAGTTTTGTATGTGTGTGCGTGTGTAGGGTGTGTAGGTTCTAGATGATGTGGTATTGTATGTGTGTGTGTGTGTGTGTGTGTGGTGTAGTGTTATGTGATGATATGGTATGTTACGTGTATGTGTATAGTGTGTGTGTGTGTGTGTTTGTGTTTGTGTGTGTTTGTAGTGTGTACTGTCTATGTGGTGTGGTGTGTAGTGTCTGTGTTATGTGGTATGTAATGTTGTGGTGTGTATGTGTGTGTGTGTGGTGTAGTGTTATGTGATGATATGGTATGTTATGTGTATGTGTATAGTGTGTGTGTTTGTGTTTGTGTGTGTTTGTAGTGTGTACTGTCTATGTGGTGTGGTGTGTAGTGTCTGTGTTATGTAGTATGTAATGTTGTGGTGTGTATGTGTATGTGTGTGTGTGTGTGTGTGTGGTGTTAAGTCTGCGTGTGACACAGAGAGAGAAAATGACAGTAACCCGCAATTGCTCGTCAAACGAACAGAGTAACTGGCCGGTGCGGCAACTTCTCCGTCAGGGCAGTAAGGCGGGTACTCTAAACTCTCTATTGCAGGTGTTCCACTGAAGTGTTGCGTTACCGGAAGAACTGTTCGAATGTTACATAGGGACAAAACAACCGGATATAAATCGAAAATAAGTGGAAGAAGCATGGATTTGTTTTAGCTGACTCAGGGTATGGTCTGTATGATCCTTCTAATTCCATGGAAACTTGGGGAACTCTTAATCCGCTGACAGACCCTTGGCTTCAGAAGAAAAACTCTGATCCAGATGTTCCGTTTGTAGTACCACAGATTTTCACGCCCTTAATAACTTTCACCTTCTGGCACGATTGTGAGCCAGATCTCTCCACCGGACAACCTTATAACCTGTTTTATTGCGGACCATTACAATATTATATCGTCTACGTCCGCATTTCCCAAGTAATCCCTTTACAGCACTTTGCCCCATGTCAGTGCTGCGTGTGCCTCTTTCCTTCCTTCCGTATATGTATGACCAGCCCTTCCCATCTTGATTCCGCGACTGGGGCTTAAATACACGGCCACGAAAGAGCAGAGTCGACTCACCCTTTAAGGAAGAGACGTCAGTTGTTTTGATTAGAAATTCAGTCCGTACCGCGCAGTAAACACACTCCCTGTCAGTTATAAAAACCGGTAAGTTAATGCTGTACAGTGAAATGATCGCTGTTTGTTCTCATATCCACACAAAACACATCAATACACTGTGTGGGCAGAACGTAGAATGCAGAACGTACCGCGCAGTAAACACAAGCCGTCTCAGTTATAAAAACCAGTCAGTCAATGCTGTACAGTGAAATGATCGCTGTCTGTTCTCAGATCCACACAAAACACATAAATACACTGTGTGGGCAGAACGTAGAATGTAGAACGTACCGCGCAGTAAACACACTCCGTCTCGGTTATAAAAACCAACCAGTCAATGCTGTAC
>Ga0123352_10021571_pt1 | contig 10262 bp, 11 predicted proteins | sample TergutLab28metaG_FD_89700 | JGI IMG/M metagenome (GOLD analysis project Ga0123352, IMG submission 89700) | Labiotermes labralis P1 segment gut microbial communities from Petit-Saut dam, French Guiana - Lab288 P1 | ecosystem: Host-associated > Arthropoda: Insects > Digestive system > Gut ...
CGATATGACTGTTCAATGTCCACCAGCTTTTCGTCTAAGTTACGTGGGAATTGTCCATGCATCCTCTTGCCTTGCCATCTTTCTTTTGTTTTCTCCGCTATGCTGTCCTTGATTTTTCTTGTTTCTTTCTGTACTTCTGTCTTCAGGCATCTAGCCCTCTGTAACACTGCTGAGTCGGTGTTGTGTTGGTGTGTTCTGAGAACCTGTATTAGTGGGTCTTCCTTCCTGTCTACTTATTCCACCAATTTTGTAATTTTTCCTGCATGGGTTGCTTCCAACTGCATCAAGCCCCTTTCTCCTTGTTTTCTGGGAACATAAAAGCGATCTACATCTGCTTTTGGATGATGCTGTCCATGAATGGTTAGTAGTTTCCTTGTTTTCCAATATAGTTTTTGCAGTTCTTCTTGGTGCCAGTTAATAATTCCAAAACTGTATCTAAGTACTGGTACTGCCAATGATCCAATTGCTTGAATTTTATTCTTTGCACTTAATTCTGTACCCAAAACTCGTCTCAATCTCCTCAAGTATTCCTTCTTGAACTTTTCTTTCCCATTCTTATGCTGTATGTCAAAACTCTCTTCTATGCCTAAATATTTATATGCTTTTCTCGGGTCCAGTTCTTTAATATCGTTCTAAAATGTGCTTCATACATGCATTTTGCTTTGGACACTACCTCTTTTTAAACATATTCTTGCACATTTTTCTAAACCAAAATTCATATTTATATCTTTGTTAATTGTTTGCACAGTTTTCATTTCATTCTTCAAATCATTCTCATTTCTACCTAGCAGTTTCAAGTCATCCATATACAATAATTGACTTATTTTCCTCTCAGTTCCATGTACTTGCTATCCACAATCAGCTCTGTTCAGCTCGTTTGTTAATAGAGTTGTGCAATGCAAAAGAGTAATGACGAAAGAGCGTCCCCTTGGAAAATTCCTCTTCGTATCTGAATGGGTTGTGACTGCATTACTTCCTGCTTTGTTTTTCAAAATAAGACTTGTGTTCCATTTCTCCATTGACAGTTTACAAAATCTAACAATTTTACTGTTCACTGCTACCAATTCTATTAACTTTTCCACCTAGCTATGTGGAACGCTATCAAATGCTTTCTGGTAATCAATCCAGGCTATACTTAAGTTCTTGTTTCTTCTCCTGCAGTCGCTCATATATTGTCTTTGATAGTATTATTATTATAAGAGGCTGGGTGGGGAGCCAGACTGGACAGGAGCAGAAAAATCTCGCCCTTATCGGGATTCGATCACCAGACCGTACAACATGTTAAGAGATACGGGCTATGACATGAAGTTAACCACCAATCCACAAGTCTCCCCTACGAGATGCTTGCGCATCGGAATAATTACGGCTTAATTTCCCGGCGTTTAATTCGAACTCTTTTCGATATGGCCGACCGTACTGAAGGCGCCATTTGCAGTCGCCATTGTGTCTGCCGCAGTGGAATTCAATCACTCGGCTATCGCTGGCGCCTACACACAGCCTATCGACACCTGACAGTTACTAACACATCGATATCCAGCAGTAAAGTCCTACATCCCATCAAATTTCCATTATACTTTATCACGATAAAATCTGAAGTATTTACAGATAAAATACGTACACAGTGACGTACTGATTAACTAAGGACGTCGCCGAAATGGTAAGTGGGGGTACAACTCCACGGATTCCTCAACAACACGGCAAAACAAAGCAGAGGTTAGTACGCAGCGTGATTTCAAGCTTCCGCCGCGAAGTAGAGAAGAAATGCGCTCATCTGGGTCATTGCGCAACGAGAACTGGTAATTTCTTACTGACTTTTCGGGAGAAACTATCGGGTCCGGTCTTCGGGGGTCAAGTCTTTAGGGGTGGGTTCTTGAACCCTGAAGACGGGACCCGATGTTGTCCCGAAACGTCGGCATGGAATTACCACTACCATAACAACGCAGTTCTGAAGCAGCAATTAGGTTCAAACTCCGGCCGTTTACCTCAGCAGAAAAATTCGCGGTACACACTGGTCCGCGCGTCGGCGTATACGCGGCTGTGATATTCAAATTACACTTCAGCAAATACTGATCAGTTCCACACACAAACACACACACACACACAGGAAGCTGGACGTGGGCAGTGTGGGTAGGTATGGGCGTCAGAGCGGGCACTCATACTGGGTTTCACGAACATTAGTCAATTAGTGGCACTAACAGGATGGTGGTCTGAGAGGGACGGAGGGACTGAAAGAAAAATGCAGATAGGTTCGGGGTGCAAGGAATTGCAGCAGCAGAGAAATATCCTACTGTAGAGGGAGCGTGCACAGTGGGACACAGAGATGATAATGGGCTGAACAAAGTCAGGCACGATCCTGTGCCAGTTCCAGCCACCTCCCATCCTCACAGCCTATTTCCCTAAGATCCATTTTACTAATTAACTTACTCTCTGGTAGCAGAACCAGAAGGTTCAACACCGCTAATACCAAAGCCTGCCAAAGCACACAATCCTGTGCCAGTTCCATCCACCTCCCATCCTATTTCCCTAAGATCCATTTAACTAATTAACTAACTCTCTGGTAGCAGAACCAGAAGGTTCAACACCGCTAATACCAAAGCCCAAGGTATGACTTACTCCACGGAGCAGAGTCCTTCTTTAGAAGCTAACCGGTTCTCAGCTAGTCAAGAAATTCCCCACATTTTATGGAACCCGAAGGTTCATTACCGAATTCACAAATACCCGCCACCTGTACCCTGCGCCAAATCGATCCAGTCCATACCTCCCACATCCCACTTCCTGAAGATCCACCTTAAATTATCCTCCCATCTACACCTGGGTCTCCCAAGTTGTCTCTTTCCCTCAGGTTTCCCCACCAACACCCTGTATACGCCTCTTCTCTCACCCCATACGCGCTACATGTCCCGCCCATCTCATTCTACTCAATTTGATCACCCGAACAATATTGGGTGAGCAGTACAGATCATTAAGCTCATCATTATGTAGTTTTCTCCACTCCCCTGTTACCTCGTCCCTCTTAGGCCCAAATATTATCCTCAGCACCCTATTCTCAAACACCCTCAGTCTACATTCCTCCCTCAATGTCAGCGACCTAGTTTCACACCCATACAAAACAAGAGGCGAAATTATAGTTCTGTATATCTTAATCTTTAAATTTTTGGATAGCAAACTAGAATACAAAATATTCTGCACCGAATGACAGCAAGCATTCCTTGACTTCAATCTGCTCTTACTTCCTTCCTGAATAGAACTTCCCAAATGTCTGAACAGTTTCACCCTTTCAAAGAAACTATTATCAATCTTCATACTGCGACTTACGTCCAACATTCTAAACTCGAGACATGACCACGTACTTCGTTCTATCAGCATTCACTTCACGTGATGATGTCATCCCTGCTTATTTCCACACACCGACCCCTACCAAACGTCTATGGGTAAATTATCGTGACATTTCCTCAAATGCGCTTCGTGCAACCCAGTGACAGTCTGCGAGCTGTGAACAGCACAACGCCCGCCCGCAGCTCGTCACAGCACATGGCCTTTTCTGCAGTTGCCACTTCATTGCTACCAGAACAGCAGCAATTCCGGCCACTAAACAACAGACGCTTAGAAGGAAGTTCACTCCGTTTCAAGCGATACACATCGGTACGTCACCACCACTTACAGCGTGTGTATGGAATCTGCTGCACTTCTGTTTCGTCTCTTCCTTCTGTCCATTTATGGGTGTGAAACTCGGTCTCTCACACTGAGGGAGAAAGGTAATCTGAGGAAATTTGTGAATAGGGGGTTGAGGAGAATATTTGGGCCCAAGAGGGACGAGGTAACAGGGGAGTGGGGAAGAATACATAACAAGGAGCTTTATGATCTGTACTGCTCACCAAACAATTTTCTGGTGACGAAATAAAGGAGATGGGCTGGGCATGTGGCACGTATATGATACAAAAAGGGATTTTACAGGGTTTTGGTGGGGAGACCTGAGGGAAAGGGACCGCTTGGATTATCCAGGCGTAGATATGAGGATAATATTACAATGGATATGAGTGTGAGACTTGGTCTCTCACACTAAGGGAGAAAGGTAGGCTGAGGGTGTTTGAGAATAGGGTGTTGAGGGGAATATTTGGGCCTAAGAGGGACGAGGTAACAGGGAAGTGGGGAAGAATACATAACAAGGAGCTTTATGATCTCTAATGCTCACCAAATAATTTTCTGGTGACGAAATAAAGGAGATGGGCTGGGCATGTGGCACGTATGGGATACAGAAAGGGTTCTTACAGGGTTTTGGTGGGGAGACCTGAGGGAAAGGGACCGCTTGGAATATCCAGGCGTAGATATGAGAATAATATTAAAATGCATATTCAAAAAACGGTATGGGAAGGCATGGAATCGATTGATGTGTCGTAGGGTAGGGACAGATGGTGGGCACTTGTTAATGCGGTAATGAACATTCGGTTTCTATAAGATGCGGGGAATTTCTTGACTAGCTGAAAACCGGTTAGCTTCTCTGCTCCACGCAGTTGCCTTGTTCTGCGAATTCTTTCGTTTTTATGTAAAGCAACGCAAAGTATATGACCGATGTGGATCAAATTTCGTACGTTTGGTGTAGACTGTACTATGTCCAGCGATTTCCCCTTATATATTTTCTTTCGTATTACGTTTCCTGTATTTAGGAAGCTAACAATAAACTCGTTTCTTCACGCAAACACTTGATTTCTTTGACACATTCTCTACAAGACATAACATCACGCACCTTACCCTGCTAACGTGGAGAATATGGTGAGCTTCTAATAATGCCAGGAGATGGCAGATGGGATTTAACTCGGCGTTTAAAGGGTTAACCCTTATCCTGCTAACGTGGAGAATATGGTGAGCTGCTAATAATGCCAGCAGATGACAGATGAGATTTAACTCGGCGTTTAAAGAGTTAAACCTTATCCTGCTAACGTGGAGAATATGGTGAGCTCCTAATAATGCCAGCAAATGGCAGATGGGATTTAACTCGGCGTTTAATTGGTTAAAATGTCCTTTAACCCTTACCCTGCTAACGTGGAGAATATGGTGAGCTCCTAATAATGCCAGCAGATGGGATTTACCTCGGCGTGTGAAGGGTTAATACCTGTACCGTTTAATTTCGTCCAATTTTAAAGCTCACGATTCTTTAGGGTAGAGAAATGAGCTAAACGCCAGTTGTACAGACCCATAAACTCCGCGATTCCCGCTCATATTCCATCGCGCCATGTTACCATACAGTAGAACCAAACATTACGCCATAAAATATGCGAATTCCTGAGGTGGAAACAATAATGTAACCAGATAATACTGGATGCAGTGCGTTGGGTACCAACCAACCTAGCAAGTCGGCACGCAACGAAGCGATAAACCAAGCAACCAACCAACCAAAACGCTATGTGCAGGACAATAACAGCGCCCAGCCCCACTAGATGTCCCTCGGTCAGTTCGGCCACAATGCGTACAGAACGCTCTGTTACACACGTAACTATAACGGAGACTGAGCTTACGTTGACGGATTTCACGTCTTGGCATAGGGCCTCGATGTAGTCATTCTAACAACTTCTTTTACAAATTATGTCCCTTTGGAGGGGAAGGATTCTGGGATCTGAACTCGGGGTACTTCGGTCTAGCGGGCTGAAGAGCTTTGCAACTTCGGGTCAGTCCCGTTCGGTAAAGGAGGCTCAAGCCCTACAGTGTGTCATGCCTCTACACCGACAAGTATACACCTCACTACGCAACAAGTACATGCAGGTGTTTCGAAAGGGGAAAAGACACCGAGACAAAGTGAAACTTTGAGGTTATGTTTGACCAGTGGCGTACCGAGGGGGGAGGGGGCGTTTGGGGGGGGGGTTCAACCCCCCCACCCGAAATTCCGAAGGCCCTCCAAAATCGTGCCAAACTCAACCCGATTGTGAAAACTGTTAAAAATTGCTGAATTTGGGATGCCAACGCCCCCAAGATGTTCGGGAAAAAAAGGCAGCAAAATTCTAAAACTACCGCCGGTTCGCAATTGTTTTACATTAGCAATGACAAATAAATTGGTTGTCATCATAAATAGCCTTAAAGTATCAAAAATTAAGAAACCTTTACTATATGAAACGAAATTTCTTGTACTCCAGAACCCCTGATAGGGGGCTACCGCCCCCAGATCCCTGTCCACTGTCAACTGAATTTGTTGAACCCCCCCCCCTCGAACAAATTTCCTGGGTACGCCACTAGTACATGCAGATGTTTCGAAAAGGGGAAAAAACACTGAGACAAAGTGAAACTTGGAGGTTATGATTGACATCTTCGCGCCGCGGGCAATCACGTACAGAAATAAGGTACATCTAAATGTAGAAGCGTGTCTTAAGGTTACACCTTCTGTAAAATTCACCACCGCCACCCCCCAGAACCCACTTCCCGAGTACCTGTTGGCCGGTGCAACATGTTGCCAGTTCGACGCTTTCTGATTCCATACGTATGTACCGGAACAATCAGTTTGGGGCGAGGTATGGCGAACTCTTCTTCCTGGGGGTCCTCTTCCGGAGGCGCGTCTACGGACGAAGTCGAAGGCCGGCGCTGACGCATCCTGATGTCCCGACGAGATAAGTTCTCGTAGTGGCGAGGGGGGAAGGTCTCCGGGTACTCTCTCAATTCATGGGGGTGGAACTTCCTCGTCCACCCGATACCCCTTCTGTGCTCCCAGAACTCGCCCTGCAATTGCTGCGACTTTGGCCTCCTGACATCGTCTGCCTCCCACCGGGCATTATCAGGATCTATGGTCCTGAGGGATTTGGAACGCTTGAGAAGACATTTGTCCCGACAGTCCTGCCAACTCGCTTCGTACAGCAGAGCCATCATGCGGCGGGTGTTGTCGCTGTCCGGGTGCAAGTCACCCTCCACGACAGCGCGCCCGGGGTAACGACGCATGCGCATTCTTGACTAGCTACCGTTCCCACATTTCACAACACAACAAACACAGTACAACACAGACTTTACCTCTCACATATCTCCCAAACACAGACGAGTTTATCTGTCTCACGTAGTATCACAGAACAGACAAGAACCCATTGTTTACCTACCACGTATCTCACAACAAAGACGCGTTTATATGTCCCACCTCACCACACTAAATAACTAGCACAATGTAACTATGTCTGTAAGTGTTCCACGTCACTAACAATGCAACTGAAGTCGTGTCCACCTGTTCCGTGCATTTTGCTGCACTAAAGTTCCCATCTGCGAGCTTCACTGCTCAGTAATCCGAGCCCTGTGACTCCAGCTATGCACACACAACTTCCCACATTCCGCTCAGCGAGAGAACTGAAGCAAAGGACAAGACATGAGAACGTGCATCGTGCGGGTGGGGGTGGGGTGGGGATAATGGAGGGGGTAGAGATATAAATAGCGAAGCGATAAGCCACGCCTACAAAGCCGGGGTTAGTCTCACGGAGCGGGATGTGTCCTTACAACAATTCGCGAACTGCGGGTGACATGACAGATTTTATGCGAAGGGTTCGAAGCTGTAAAAGACAATTCCAGTGTTTCACTGGTTGCTAATGCCTCAAATTCCGGTATGTGAATTATTCCATTCGCCACGTGATAAAGACACGTGCTCAAAGCTCCAGAGACTTGGGTAATGCACTCGGCTTAACACTTAAATGACATTGCATCAACTGCAGAACCGAGAATGTCAGCACTGTGTTAAGACCGTATGACAGTGTTTCTCAACCGCCGGGCCCTGGCATCAATTAAACCGGGCCGCGAGAGGTTCTCCTGGAATTTGTCATTTTAATTTTCTAAGCAATTTTCATGAATAAATGTTTTATAGTGGAAATATTCTGTGGAGAAAAATATTCGTGAATGTGTCGAAAAACTCAGACCCAGATGTCGGCCTGAGGAAACTACAATATGCTACAAGACTTCATTAGTCCAGTGATTGATAACTAATTTAAATGTAATTTTATATTTGTCAACATGCCACACTATATACATAAGTGTACTAATACTCTTTATGATTATGCCATAATTAATTATTAATACTTTCGTTAGTTTAATGTATGAACTTAAAAAAAATGGAAAGATATTTACGAGTAAATCTGTTGGGACCGGGCCCTCGACTTATGAAAAAAGAATTTACCAGGCCGCGGTTTCACAAAGGTTGAGAAACACTGGCGTATGCAATGGGATCTGATTCAAAACCTGGCCTGGTTAATTTCATTGAATCAGGTGTTCGTGATTTTATTCATTTCCCTCCAGGAATTATAGGGGTGGAGAGTTACAACAAGTCACAACGGTGTCCTTCTCATGTTTTGCTCAGTCATCATTAATGATCGTTTCAGAACCTGTACGTCGTAAAACGTCAATAATACAGGTAACGTTGTGTAACGTAACAATGAGGCGCGTTCGTGCAACCATTGTTGCAGTGGAAAAACAATGAGTATTACATATTCTTAGTGCGTGTTTGTAGCCTTAGGTATCCAGCACGCAATGCGCCATATTGTCAGCTGTGATATGCCCTGCTCTACAAGCTTTTTCCACTTTATCTCATAAACCGCAAGATTTTCGGGGAAATGTTACTGAACACAAAATGTGTGTTTTGATTTTCTCTACAATATTTGTCTGAAACATTTCTAATTCTAAGAAGAACTGAGCGAGATATTATTAAAAATGTATATCGGTCTTCATGTAAAGTACCGGTTAGTGTTGTAAGATTTTAACGAAACTGGAATTTTTCTGGACAGATTTTTCGAAAAATACTCAAAGTATCAGATTTCATTAAAATCCGTCCTGTGGGAGCCGAGCTGTTCCATGCGGACGGACGGACAGACATGACGAACCTAACAGTCGCCTAAAACGGCCCACAAAAAATTATGCTCTTGTCCAGCGACGCATGAATACAAAATCACTCGAATTTTTTTTTTAAGTCGCCGAGGTCGTTTCAAACAAACCACCCCTCCACCCCCCCCCCCCCCCCCCCCCCCCCCCGCCCCGCCAAACCGACAAGAACCATACGATATATCCTGTTTGCTGTCTGGAATCGAAACGGCAACCCGCGAAACAAGATTCTCACAAGCTGGTCGCTAAAGTAGAGAGAAGCTTTCTACAGCTGAGCGTAGGAAGATATCATTGAAGTACTATGACGTCACTTCCTGCTGTTCCAAGTCAACAATGTTGCCACTTCGTAAGCCTCCAGGCGGTACATTTCACGGAACTAGTACAGTAGGGCTCGTAACGTTGGTCACGTGACAACTCTGAACTTTAGCCGGGGAAGGGGGGGGGGGTATGGGTCTGTTTAGGCCTCCCAAAAAAGTTTCCAAATTTCATGACTTCCAATAAATTGTTTCTCCTATTGAAGGAGAAGAAATGAATTCGTGCCAAGAAAATATAGTCGTCAATGATATACAACTTACTCCACAGAGTAGAGTCCTTCTTGAGAAACTGACAGTTCCTCAGCCAGCCAAGAAATTCCAAGCATTTTATGGAACACGAAGGTTAATTACCGCATCCACAAGTGCCCGCCACCTGTCCCTATCCTGAGCCAGATCAATCCAGTCCAAGACTCCCAAACCCCATCCTCGAAGATCCACTTTAATAATATCCTACGTCTTCCAAGTGGTCTCTTTTCCTCGGGTCTCCCACAAATGCCACATGCCACGCCCAAATGAGATATACAAGTTGGTTTGAATTGTTTATTAAAATGGTGCTTATCTGAGCGAAATACAAGAAAACGCGCATTCTAGTTCTGTGTTGTGATCAGCTCTGCAATACAAGGCACTATCAACGACGTGTTGGTATCCACGTTCTTCAAATTTCACGTGAGAAGAATAATTAGGTTTAACTTTATGGTGCATACGACTAAATGACAAACATTACGTTACATTCACACTCTGAGAGGAAATTATGATAATGCACACAAAAGTCTCATCTTTTGAAAACATCTGAAGTCCAGTGGTTATTATTTGCACAGCAAATGAATATTAAACAATTCTACGTTCTGCCCACACTGTGAATTTATGAGTTTTGTGTGGATCTGAGAACAAACAGCGATTATTTCCCCATACAGCATTAACTGACTGGTTTTTATAACAGAGTTTTAACCCTTTACAGCCCAGTGGTCACTATATGTACCGCCAGTTTAACATTCAACAATTCTACATTCTGCCCACACAGTGTATTTATGTGTTTTGTGTGGATCTGAGAACAAACAGCGGTTATTTCCCTATACAGCATTAACTGACTGGTTTTTATAACAGAGATTTAACCCTTTACAG
>Ga0123352_10021573_pt1 | contig 10262 bp, 7 predicted proteins | sample TergutLab28metaG_FD_89700 | JGI IMG/M metagenome (GOLD analysis project Ga0123352, IMG submission 89700) | Labiotermes labralis P1 segment gut microbial communities from Petit-Saut dam, French Guiana - Lab288 P1 | ecosystem: Host-associated > Arthropoda: Insects > Digestive system > Gut ...
GGGGGGGGAGGGGGGGGGGGGGGGGGGGGGGGGGGGGGGGTGGAGGCTCGTATACCGGAGACTTAGAAAGATGGATGAAGGAGGGCTCCTTTACTGGGGCACTTTAAGATATGTTAGGCAAGGCTCGGAAATGGGCGTCTATTTCCATAGGGGCTCCACTTATGGGGAACATGGATGGGTGTTTCTTTCTTGGGGCCTTCTTATTAGAGGAATTTTTATTAGGTCCTTTAGAGATACGCAAATGCCCTGTAGACGAGTATCTCTCTCCATAGGTGCCCCGCTGGGGAACCTGGAGGGGGTTCGTTTGCTGGGATCTTTGAGAGAAAAGAAGTAGTATATCTGGGTTCCTTTCTTGGACCCAGAGGTCATTAAGATTTTAAGTGTGCGGTCCACGGCACCCATGATCCGATATGGGGCACAAAGGGCCCGTCTCTTAAGGCCTACGTACATCGTGGCTGAGAGGCCCCGAACCCAGTTGCTAATCTATTCTATTCTTCTTCTAATCTTTTAGACTAGCTCTACTTTTGTTAAACAGTACTCGACATTAAATTGTGTCTGATTATTTGTCATCATATTAAGCAGTACTTGGCACTAAACTTGAATCGGTTTGATTAGTTGTTACGTTACGCAATACTGAACACTGCAAGTGAGTCTGTGTAATTAGTTATCGCGTTAGGCAATACCAGATATCAAATTTTACCCGTTTGATTAGTTTTATCTTGTCAAACAATACTACTCACTAAATGCGAGTCCGCTGAGTTATCATCACGTTAAGCAGTACTTCTTTCTTTCACATTCTGATGCCATTATCTCGAGGCCTAGCACGTAAAACAAGCTTGAAATCGGTACTTCTGTTTCTTATGGCAGAGAATCAGCGACTTTGTGTAAGTAGAGTAACAGGATTTAGGTACAAGAGTGACAGATTACTTGTTATGTATATTTATCTCAGTATTTAACAAACTTGATGCACAAAATTTGTTTCACAAAAAGTTTTATTTCATGCCTCTACATGTTTCGAGCACATGTGCTCAAAACATGTAGAGGCATGAAATAAAACTTATTGTGAAACAAATTTTGTGCATCAAGTTGGTTAAATACTAAGAGAAATATACTGAGATGCACGGTCAACAAAACGTCAAAACTTGTTATGTATGTAACAGGATTTTGGTACAAGAGTGACACAATACTTGTTGTGTATGTAACAGTTGAACAGAAATATCGAAAGACACAGAACCGCACATTATGTCAAGTGTATCTTTCTTAAGGAACTAAATAGCTCTCAGGTCATTGTCATTTAATTGGAGTAAAAAGTGACAACAATTACAATATTTAATTTAAGACATTCTTCATAATATGTAGCCAATACATCTCAACTTCTCGGCCCGGTAGCTCAGTCGGTATAGCGACTGACTACGGGTTGGACGGTCCGGGATCGAATCCCAGTGGGGACGAGATTTTCCGCCCGTCCAGACCGGCCCTGGGTCTACCCAGCCTCCTGTAAAATGGGTACCGTTTCTTTCCCGGGGGTTAAGTGCGGCCGGAGCGTGCTGCTGACCACTCATCCCCTTCTAGTGCCGCGGCCATGGAAGAGTAGAGCTATACCTCTACCCATCCTCTGGGCCACACCGGGCCTGTAAACGGGATCACTTTATCTTTAATACATCTCAACTTAAAATTGCAGACTGATATATATATATATGCTGCATACCGCCAGCTTTTGTATACTCTAACATTAAATGTTTGCTGGCCTTACCAAAACTTTTTCGTAACATTAGATCTCCTAACGGCTGTGCTGAGTCACAGTGTAATATGGACTTTATACAAGGTTGGTGCACTGTCAAGTGCATAATTCAATTTACGTCTTAACAAAACTCACGAGTTAATTCATTCTCAAAAAATTATTTTATTCCTGTGTATAAACTTTATACATCCTGTGCAATCCGTAGTCACGCCATTACAAGTCTGGCCGGGGGGGAGGGGAGTTGCTGATTAGAAACTTCATTTCCATTATCACATGTACTGAATATTCGTGTCAGATTATTAAAATGTTGAACCTCGTTTACATAGCAACATTTTCTTTGTAATCTCTAGCCCATTATTCTTCTTTACTTCATCTCTAAATCAGAACACGGAAAATTATGTTATCTCTTCTTTGTTGCCATAATGTGGCACCAGAAAATAAAAATATGGAGATTAAAATATAAACTTGCAACACCCTGTTTTATAAATGTGACACTCGCCCTCACAATAAGGGAAGAACACGGCTTGTCAGTAGAAAATGGCGCTGAACAGAACATCTTCAGCATAAGAGGACCAAACAGAAGACTTGGTCAAAAATTGTAACATACCAAAACTCACTATCAGTGTTTTGGCACCAAATGAAGGGGGTTGGTATGTTTAGGACATGCAGCAAGTGCTAAAGAAATTAAAATTTTACGTAAAATTTGGTCGGTAGACCTGAAGATGAGAGACCAGCTGGTAGACCAAAACATAAGTGAAGGAAAATATTGCAATATCTTGTGAATACTGCAGCTTGAGGGTGTGAACTGCATTGAAATGGCCCTCTACAAATTCTACAGTTAAGGTTTTTAAGTACAGTAATGGAATTTGGGCCGACTGCAATGGCGAGGCGGTCTAAAGCCGTAGGTCTGCGGTCCCTCTCTTGCTGGGATTGCGGGTTCGAATTCCTCCGGGGGCATGTACGTCCGTCTCTTGTGAGTGTTGTGTGTTGTTAGGTACAGGACGTTGCGACAGGCCTATCGTTCATCTAGAGGAGTCACGCAGAAGGTGGTGTGTCGGCGTGTGATTGAAAAACCTCGTAGAGAAGGCCTAGGACTGTCAAGCCATAACAGAACATGGAGTTTAGATTTTCATAAAAGTCAGAAAAGTTCTTGACCAGTGTCTATCAAATTGTACGGAAGAAACAGGCTCCACTAAGGCACCTGTAGTCGGAGGCAATTAGGCTACCTTCGTCCTTCTTTGTCGATTCCTGAACATCAATAGATTTGGACAGACCTGCAGATTTGTAGGTCAATATTCGTTATCAATGTTCCGCGAATTCACGGAGTATAATCTAGTCTTCCAAACCATGAACTAATTGACTGTATCGCTCTTCATATATATATATATATATATATATCGAAGTCACGGTGCATGCGACATTAAGGGGACAATTGACACGATGTCGATATATTGGCCCATTGTTAACGCAACATTTATCATCTAAATGCTCAACTGGGCTGATAAATTAATACCAATCAGCAGCAAATAATTTGGATGGACATCATAATGGTAGGCGAGATATTATCCTACCATTTGTTTGCATGCAAGCGCTGTAGTTTCTCAACCTGTCTGCTATATATTTAAAGTGTCTGTTTTAAACAGTTTCTACATAAAGGGCCCTCAGCTACATGACAAAAGCCTGAAATTTTGACGTTTTGTTGACCGTGCATCTCAGTATATTTATCTCAGTACTTAACCAACTTGATGCACAAAATTTGTTTCACAAAAAGTTTTATTTCATGCCTATACATGTTTCGAGCACATGTGCTCGAAACATGTAGAGGCATGAAATAAAAATTATTGTGAAACAAATTTTGTGCATCAAGTTGGTTAAATACTAAGATAAAAGCCTGAACTTTTATCACACATCTGGAAACATCCTCAGTCACCATAAATTAATTCCCTTCAGATTCTTTATGGAACATTAACAAGAGAACAATATCGAGACGGCATTCTGAGATTTGCTCCCTACGACAATGAATATTACGATCAACAATACAGTTCAAATACATTACAAACATCATTCACACAATAAAATTTTATACCCCGAACGATCCCAGATTCCCAACGACAGATGTCAGACACAGGTTTTCCTTTTAGGCGCTTTTGCAAAATTGCGAAAAGTGACTGTTAGTCTGACAGGTACGTTTGTCCTTCCTTCCGTCCTTCTGTCCTTCCTTCTGTCCGTCCGTCCCTCTGTCTGTCTATTTGTATGTCTTTCTGTCCGTCCGTCCGTCTGACTGTCCGTCCATCCGTTTGTCTGTCTCTCCACGTGGAAAAACTCGGCTCTGATTGAAGAGTTGCACGAAATTAAACGTTTGGCGATTTTTCGAAAATCTGTTGGGAATGTGCAGGTTTGATTAAAATACGACAAGAATAACGGGTACTTCACATGCTGGTCTAAGTATATTTATAATAATATTAATAATAAAGAAATCAGGAACTTTCTAATACGAAATACTATTTAACTGTTCTGCAGCATCTTAAGACTAATTTCGAGTAGAAACGATTTCCATCCTCAGTGTCCTTTAATTTTTATTATCCTATCAACTACACTGGGGTACGCGGGGGCGCAGTTGGTTGAGGCATTTTGCTACAAGACGTAAGGTCGCTGGTTGGATTCCCGATGGTGTCATAATCATTCCGGCCGCACTGTGGTACTAGGGCTGACTCAGCTTCTTACAGAAATGAGTACCAGGAATATTTTCTAGGGGGGGGGGGCGAGGGGGTAAAAGCGGCCAGTGAGTAGATCTGACAACCTTACCACCTTCATGTGACCACTGTCTTGAAATCTTGGGGCCTCAGCCTCTTGGAACTCTCTGGGCCTGTCCAGGCCTGTAATGGAAATGCTTTACCTTTATCAGCTACCTTACCACTGATTTCAGGGATTTTGCTAAGAAATGATGCAAAATATAGGGTTTTCTATTACACAGTTTTTGATTGTGTGGATCTAAATTATTTACAGCTAATAAGTCATTATAAAGCTTGCTTAATTAATTTATTTATTTATCGGTGTTTGAAGAAGAAACTTAAACGTGAATTTAAGCTGTAGTCTCGTAAGACACTGTAAAAAGTCGCTATCATTTATTAACTCGATGTCTGTAGCTGTTCGCTGTTGTATTGGCAACGCGATTGGTGTTATTTGATATTCTGCATCACCAAAACTGGGAACAATGTGCAAAGTGCATCGAATGGGAAAAACTCTTCTTTTGTTATCCTTTCAAATCACTGTGGTAATTATGTATACCACCTACAACAACATTAAGAAACTCTGCATTTTAATCACAAACATTGATCTTTGTCATGAAGTTCCACGAGCAAACGCACATTTTAACTGTGTTGTCTGTCGCTAATTGTGTTGTACTGTGTATTGTTTGTGTGTAAATGTGTACTGAACTACTGCCACGGGGTGTGAACCCAATTGCAGTTAACAGATATATCAATATCAATATCAAATTATTTTAACGTACAGCATTAAGAGACTGCTTTTTATAATGGACATGAGTTTCTTCTCTATGAGGTATGAACCGAATTTGCACATATAATTTAAACTATAAATAAAATCAGACATCACAGCTACAAATAACACAGTAATGTTAATGAAAATAACCTAGCAAAATTAAATTTTATTAAATAGCTCAATGAACTCCATGAAGGAGATTTTATCTCGATAAGATGACGGTTACTCAACGAGTTAAATTTATCGTCTTTTATAAACTAACTCGTTTATGCTCACATTCACAGAAGATCGCCATTCGATCCCACCATAAGGAATGTAATGCAGTCCACAGCTTCACATGCACTCTTCATAGTCTGTATCAATCTTTTACTCCCCTAAGCACCATTATTTTCCATTTTAACTTCATATTCCACAATAAAATCCCAACAAATTCCTACCTCTCTGCGTGCTGCATCTCCCGTCCAAACGACCCTCCTCCATATGATGACTATAAATGTTTTGTGGAGACTAAAAACTGCTACGTTTGTCCGCGTGTCTGACCTTCACATAGGTCTTGAACTGACAGATTTTAACAAAACTCGGTATGAATAGTTGAATAAAGAGAGACCAACTTGATGTCACTTGCTTTATTATTTCATTATGTAATGCTCAACATGTTTCGGATGTCAATACATCCATCCTCAGGAGCTTGCGACGTATTTGTTGAGTTATTTCATGGGTTGTATTGCTCTGTAAGGATAGAGGTTTTTGCATTAGCGTACGTATTTAGTGGCGAGTGTTTAGTCGTGACGTGTGGGGTTATTTTAGAAAGTGTGTTTCTGCAAATATTGGCTGCTGCGGTTTCTTATGGTTATTGAGTTTTCTTTTTGTGTAGTATGTTTTTTGATGACGTTTCCTGAATATATTCTGATGTCGTGTTTGTCTCTCTTTAATCAAACTATCAAGATGACGCACGGTCCAATAAACATAAGATTCGGTATGAATATCTTTCGACTAGGCTATTTGGACCTTCCAATTTGCTACCTTTTGTAACATAAACAACGGTACTTTGTGAAATTCACATATCAGGACGGTAATATTGACAAATAATGTACCTATTTTCCTGAAATATGGCATACGAAATATCTTAGAAAAAAATATTCAAATTTGATACAAAGTTAGAGATAAAGATTTTTTCTGTCTCCACAACATAACGGCATATATGGGGAGTAAAAATATAATTCCACTCATTCTTAACGTTGGCACTAGAAGAATGTGCGTGCTTAAACCCACGCTCGAAGCTTCTTTAACCCCGGAAACGAGCCTCGGTTCCCACTGAGTAGGAGGCTGGGCGGTCCTTAGAGCCAGTATGGACATTTAAAAAAAAGAGTAAAACTTCTGTACCTAAGCCGAGATTATGTAGTTATAACATTTATAATGAAAAGCAAGAACGTGGCTTCTGTACGAATTTTGGGTCTATACATAACTTTCGGTATGATGACGATACTTTGTGTCTGCTGCAGTCAGGCATGTGACATTTGTTGTGGTAACTAATCACGAACATGCCTATACCTTTCTGATTTCAAACTTTCGCCTTGTTCTGAATGTTGTATGCTTTCTTCTGGGTAATTCCCCGCCGTCTGAATTTAATATGCCGACGTTTCGGAACACTGTCTGTTACATCTTCAAAGGCAGGTAGGTATGAAGTATCATATATCATATACTTCATACCTACCTGCCTATGAAGATGTAACAGAGTGTTCCGAAACGTCGGCATATAACATTCAGACGGCGGGGAACTACCCAGAAGAAGGCATACAACATGCCTAAAACTTGTCTACGAAATACAAGTATTTTATATCATCTAATATTAAGGCGTAAAGTTAAGAAGTTTTGTGTCTGTATTCTGAAAATTTAATCTAGATGGAATATGTACCAAGTCATAAGCACTCTTAGTAGGACCAAACTAGGGGAGCTCTATAGACACTTCATCTTATTACAGTTCATCTTATTCGGCTTATATATCGAAAATTCTAATGAATCCTGTTCATCTTCTACTTGCATAATTGACACGCAACGCGCAGTCTTGAGGATGGTGATGCCTCTTTTTGGCAGACCTTTGGGACCCTGCAGTTGGAAGATCCATCAATCACGAAGTCTTTTGACGTCCGAGGAGGGTTGAGGGGGGGGGATGTGCATAGAAACACACTGTTAAAAAAGTCATTCATGAATATAATTACAATGGACAATCTCCTGGCACATTCACCACTTCAGCGTCTAAACCCAAAACAATGAAGAGAAATATGCCGAAAATCATCTATAACTGCGCTGCGTGCATGAAAATGAAAATAGGCTCCCCGTTCTGTTGCCGAAAGGAACACTGAAATATGATAGGCAGGTTCCTTTCCCCCACGTTCTCATTCTTTGAGGGCGTGACGAATAAATGGAAATTGTATTTCTAAAAAAACATTGAGACCGGAGACAGTACAGTGAAGCCATACATAAAGGTAAAGTTGTCCCTGCGCAAGCTATGAAACCAAATGGGGAAGTCGACGTATAATTCCAGTCATTATTAATGTCAGCACTCGATGTGGTTGTTCAGCTTCACGTCCCAGCCTCCTTACCATGAGACAAATCCCCCGACTTTCATGTCAAGCAAACGGAGAGCTAATGTGAACGGGTATCTTACTGGTATCGAACTGTGACTGCTGAACTTAATAGCACATTTCGAAATAATATTTCTGAAATTAATAGACCTGTTCGAAATAACACTACTGAACTCAATAGCACAGTTCAATTCAACACTACTGAATTCAATAGCACAGTTCAATCTAACACTACTGAACTCAATAGCACAGTTCAATTTAACACTACTGAACTCAATAGCACAGTTCAATCTAACACTGCTGAACTCAAAAGTACAGTTCAACCTAACACTAATGAACTCAATAGCACAGTTCAATCTAACACTGCTGAAATCAATAGCACAGTTAAACCTCACACAGCTGATCTCAATAGCAGGGTTCAATCTAACACCGTTGAACTCAATAGCACGGTTCAATCTAACACTACTGAACTCAATAGCACAGTTCAATCTAACACTACTGAACTCAATAGCACAGTTCAATTTAAAACTACTGAACTCAATAGTACAGTTCCAACTTACGCTACTGAAATTAAGAGTGTAATTCGATCTAACGCAATTGATTAGATTTGCAGCTCGAACTAACACTAGTGAACTTAATAGTGCAGTTCAAACTAACACTTCTGAGATTAATAGTACAGTTCGAACCAACACTGCTGAACTGAATAGCACAACTCACTCTAACACTACTGAACGTAATAGCAGATTTCGAACCAACACTGCTGAACTCATTAACACAGTTCAATCTAATACTACTGAACGTAACAACACAGTTCGAAACAACACTGCTGAAGTCGATAACTCAGTTCAATCTAACACTACTGAACGTAATAGCACAGTTCGAACTAACACTGCTGAACTCAATAGCACAGTTTAAACTAACACTATTGAACTCAATAGCACAGTTCGAAACAACACTTCTGAAATCAATAGCACAGTTCAATCTGAAACTTATGAACTTAAAAGCACAGTTCGAACTAACGCTATTGAAATTAATAGCAGAGGTCTTCGCCTGTAAAAAAAAAACTCGCACAATTCATAAGCATTTAACACCAACTAATTATTCATCCTAACGGTACCAATTGCGTTACCGTGATTACAGTCGAGTTATTTTGCCGATACCTAAATCCAGTACTGCGATTCAACTCCGTATGGTTCTGATCACAGTGTAGTGCTTTTAGGAATAGGTAGGGTTTAGATTATTCCCATTATTAGTGTTTTTAAGACTATTCCTATTGTTTAGTTTTCCACCACAGAACAATTATGTGAATTTCTACTGTTTCCAATTAATAACGGAAAGAGACGGTCTAAACTTCATGGGTTCCTCTTAATGTTTCTATATTTTCCGAAACATTGGAAGATGGATAAAATCCTAAAGCTAAGCAGTACTTACTGGAAATGTGACAGTTCAGGTTTTGATAGTACGATTTTTCTTGTTGTTTCTCTTTATATTTTTCCTCAAACTGTTGCTGAGATTGCCACTGTTATTATCACAGATATTATTGTCAGTATTACCTTTATCAGTAACATTACTATTTCAACTCAGCAACATTGTTTATCCTCCATTCTAGCGGATTTCTGTTAATCCGTTTCGCCCTCACAGACTCAGTTCCCTTCTATTTAAAAGTTCCAAAGCAGTTTTGTGTAACGATGTTAATGCATTTTGGAAAGCTTCGGCAATTCAGTTTGCCTCCTGTTGGAATAATAAACTCTTTCTACCGTGGATTACTATTCCCAGGAGCAATTCCAACTCTGTAGACTAATTTACGTGCCGTTTCCTTCCTGTACTCTAACGTTGAAATATCGTCCTTCCAACAGAAAGCATTCGTAATTAAATTAATATTTGTCTTGAAATTTCCCGCTATTCTATCCTGACTGAATAGTAATAAATTCTTATAAAATGTAAACACAAGCTAATGTGCATTCTTCAAAGCTGAAATATGTCTGTTAGTTTTATTGTACTCTGTAAATATAGATCCGTTCCGTATATCTGAAAAATTGGAAATTATTTTTTTTCAGTAACGAGAATGTAAGTATTCTTTGTAAGAAAAATTAGTAAGCATGCACATTAGGTAACAAATTTAATTACTTGATTGTTTTTATTACAACCAACAAATGCACAATTAATATCACAACACTGTCTTTTTATATAATGCACAGTAAAGGTAAAGCAATCCCATTACAGGCTTGGACATTCCGTTAGTTTTCAAGGGGGTTGAGGCTCCCAGATTTCAAGACAATCGGCCCATGAAGGTGGTAAGGTTGTCAGCCCTACGCACCGGACTACTTTAGCCCCCCCCCCCCCCCCGCGGAAAAATCCTGGGATTTCTTTCTCTTACAACTGGGGGCACACACCAGGCCCGCAATCCGCAGAAAAAATAAACAACAAAAAAAAAA
>Ga0123352_10021574_pt1 | contig 10262 bp, 5 predicted proteins | sample TergutLab28metaG_FD_89700 | JGI IMG/M metagenome (GOLD analysis project Ga0123352, IMG submission 89700) | Labiotermes labralis P1 segment gut microbial communities from Petit-Saut dam, French Guiana - Lab288 P1 | ecosystem: Host-associated > Arthropoda: Insects > Digestive system > Gut ...
TCTATCTATCTATCTATCTATCTATCTATCTATCTATCTATCTATCTATCTATCTATCTATCTATCTATCTATCTATCTATCTATCTATCTATCTATCTATCTATCTATCTATCTATCTATCAGTCTATCTATCTATCTGTTTGTCTGTCTGTATGTGTCTGTCTCTCTGCCTGTCTGTGTCAGTGTCTGTCTGTCTGTGTCTGTGTCTGTCTGCCTGTGTCCGCCCGCCCTCACGTCCGTCCGCCCGCCTGTCCGTCGTTTTTTTCGTCCGTCCTTCTGTCTGTCCGACCTTGTGTCTGTCTCTCCGTCCGTCCGTTTGTCCCTCTGTCTAACCTAACCTAACTTAACCTAACCAGTCTGATCTATTTAATGTCTCTGTTCTACCTAATCTGTCTGTAACGTCCATGTCCTATTGCGTGTAGATTTGTTATTGTCACGAACCATTCTCTTTCCATCCAGTTCCCTACTTTCAGTTCTTTCCTCGATACTCCATCACTGACTCTATCATCACGCTTCCTTTTTTTCCGTATTTCTGAGAATATTCAATGAAGCCCTTCTTTCAGTCGTGTTAAGCGTATATGTCATTTCTTGACGTCTTCTCGTGTCACTTCCTTTAGTTTATTTGTACTATGCCTTCAGCGATTGCTGTTAGTTTCCTGCAGCTGGCGCTGTAAAAACCAACAGCAGATCTCATTCAGTGCACTCAGCTTCTCTTTCGTTTTCGTTATTACGTTCTACTTTTTGTTGAATATAATTTCACTTCATTCACATCTCTTCTTTTAATGAGGTTTTGAGCGACAAACTGTTGTTACAGTGTAGCGACTTCTTAACTGTTTTCCTCTGACAGCTAACCATTTTATGCATTTAAAGTTCCTTAAGAGCTTCCAGTTTGTCTACAGGCCGCAACAGGTCTGTGACGGCCTAACTCGTGACGGATGATGATGACGATGATGATGACGATGATGATGCTGAAGCTTAAGTTTATCCATAGCCCAATAAGATATCATTTTCTTAGTGACCATACTAATACATGTATTTTAATTTTTAAATTCAAAATACATCATTTTATTTTTCAACTTGCATGTACTTACGTTTGTACTAGATTTGAGGTTAACTCAGCGGTGTTCCTGAAGTTTAATTCATTCTGGGTTTCGTCGATGTGCTTTCTTGGACTGTTTTCCCCCCTGAAGATGGATACACTCCTAACTTTCGAAAAGTCGAGAGCTACGCGCCTAACAACTCGGCATCACATCACAGAAACACTGAATTTTAAACCGTATATGTTTCATCCCAAATTTTCAAATTCAATTCGAAGGATCACTTCTTTAATAAATATTTCCGATCTATAATCTCACAAACTTCGGTGTACTGAAGGTACTTACATGTTTTGTATTGCAGATGTTTCTATACTTTTTTCTTTCTTCTTTTTGCTCGACAGTTTTTTTCTGTTTTACTGTTCGTGCCTCTTAAAATAGTGCCAAAACCGATTATGGACTACCTCTACGCAGCACTTTCTGAGAATAGAAATATGGTAACAAAATACATGAAAACGTCCTAATCAAAGCCACAACAATAGATTTACCAGAACACAATTATCTTTCTTCTTTTCCTACCTTTTTTTCCCCCTAGTACGCCTCAATGGACAGAAGAGAATCGAAAAGTGGGATATAAAAAGGTGCCTGAGTTTAGAGTTCCATAATTAATCATCGGGCTGCAGAATTGAAAAATTAATCAAAGTGTAACAAGACAGGTGCCCTTAATGAACGTTCGCCACTGCGCATGCCCATAACCGAACCTAACTAATGTTCTTCAGCTGCAACTGAAAACGACAACACTGAGCCCTGATCGACTGTTGTCTTGACCTTGCAAAACCGAGGGATAGTTCTGAAAATGTGTGTGGATTGATTGCTTATGCATTGTGCAGTAAGAATAGACTGCAAGGTGAAGGTAAAATCGAGTCTGCCTTTTCTTACGCACCACGGACAGAAGGCGTACGGGGAATAGGAGTTACATAACTGCACGTACGTTTATGTTGGCGATAGGTGGACTTGAATAGTCAGCTTCTAAACTTCATGCTCCGTCTGTTCTATTCTGAAGGAAATAGTTATACCAGTATCGTATGATTAGTAGGTTCGGTGGTCCCCAGTCCCAGTATGGACGATGTAAATAAGAGAAAATGCTCTGCACCTGCTGTGGATCAAATATACGCAGTTGTACTCTTATAGATTGTTTCGTATGGGTGTGAAACATTGTCTGTTAGAGTAACGGAATTACTAACAGAATTAGAGAAGTTATCATCTGCTCAAAAGAAAAGCAACTAATAAAATAATAATATTTGACGTTCAGGTGACCGTGCATCGTGATAAATTCTTATAATAAAACCAACTCGATGCACTAATTTCTCAAATTTAATTTTATGGAATAAAACTCTACGTGTTTCGGACGGTTCCTCGGTCCATCATCAGGAGTTTTTTTCACTGTACACACGGCAAAGCTATATGTTATACAGGTTTGCTGACAGTGAAAAACTCCTGATGATGGACAGAGGAACTGTCCGAATCATGTATAGTTTTATTCCAAAAATAAATTTGAGAAATTAGTGCATCTGGTTGGTTTTATTATAAGAAAATAATAACACGCTGTAGGAACGCAATTTATAACATAGTAACCCATCATTATTACGTTTATAAAATTATATAGGACGAGAATGGTGGAACATGCAGCATGCATGGGAGAAACGAAAAATGCTTACATTTTTGAGGTCCAAAAGTAGACAAGGAAATAATATTAAAATGAACTTCACAGAAGTGAGCGTGTATGGGCTTGATTTCACTGGCTAAGGATACGAAACAATGCTGGAACTTGTGTACTTATTTATTTATTTAATGGTTTGTTTAAAGCGTATGTCCACCTCAGGCTATGAACGCATTTACCCACGTTTCTGAGAAATTTGCTGCTTTCCTGAAGACGGAGTCAGCAGTTTTCTCCATGAAACTAGAGACAGTCTACAGGACCACAGGATGTTACCATCCAAAACACAGGTAAGCCTTCAGCCTCTTGAAAACTCAAATCTCTTAAACTTCACTAACTATTAACAAAGTTAAAATAGGCTGGATTAATTGGCAAGTCACGTCGGAAAATGTATTAAAATCTATATATTGATAAAGCTAGAAACATATTAGTGTGGACATATTTGCCGCGTCACGTTCCAGCTCCTCTGTCTTGATGTGGCCTCTCTATTCTTCGGTGGCACAATGGGAAGCATCCAGTCCCTGCACCTTTACTGTGAGACTTCATTATTTTTCTGGATGATTTAAGCTCGCTCGTCTGAGAGAGGAGGGGTCGATCTTGCTTCTGTTTGACGCCTCTTCACACCTAGCGAACTCATCATTAACAACAATACACCTTACTATCGTGTCGACTATCTTTCATTTATAATAATCACTAGTCTGACTGACTGCCTACTTGTTCAACTTGCCACTTTATCGCGTTCTGGCGCTGCGATCAGGCAGTTAGGGTAATGCGAGGAAATACTGTCAAAAAAAAAAGCCTAATGCAAAGTCAGTAGCGCTTTTGTTTCGAGTATAGGAGCTACCAGATTTGACTCCGAGTCTCGATTTTGCCAATACCGTTTCAATTGTCTTTTCAGTAATTTTAAATTAATTTTGGTACGGTTACAGTCAGTTTCTCCGAGAGTACGCACAATTCGTAGTCGATATTTGTGCTACGAACCCCTCAATGGACACACTACCTACCAACCGGTTTTTACAACCTTACTGCAGCCACAGCTCAATACCAACACGTGGCAAAAACACTAACCAGTTGTCAGCTCCTGATGATGGGCACATAGTTGCCCGAAACATGTTGAGCAACTTATAAAGGAGAAAATAAAGCATTACACTAAAGTGACATCTAGTTGGTTTGTTATCCACACTGTACAATAGAAATCTACCACCAAAACCAAAGCCCAACTTTGGACAAGACCCTGACCCAAATCCGAACGTGTTATTGCTTCTTCATGAATATTCTTCTTGAATTCCATATTAGTGTTAACTTCCCATACCTCTGTGTGCGAAGTGACCAGTTTCTGCAGACATACTACCCTGAATGTGCATAACTGACTTCTTACAGCATTGTTATTCAATTCATGGAGTTAACCGTTTACAGGTGTTTCTGAAGGAAATGAATACGAATATCGTACCTTACTGACAACACTTGGTGGTCCACAAGGCATAAACACCAAACAGAAAACACAGGGGTACTCCCTTTTGAATGGAGATGACAAAAGTGGACATAAACTTTCGTCAGCGATGGAAGATGGAACTATTGTTTATAACTGTGAAAAAATTTATTTGTAATTTTAAAATTTTTAGTCATTTTAATTGACACTGTTGTGCTTCAATTCCGCACACTCTACTTTTGTGCCGTCCTTTTATGCCTTTGTGTAAACTTCCCTGATGATGACCATGTAGAAGTCGAAACATTTAGGAGGGACAAATGTGACAAATAAGTATTTATTATCGGTTGTCCAATTTATACTGTATAATCACTGTATTACCTGGAAACGTGGATTACGTCAAACTCGGACTGTAACCAGTAGAGTTGAATTATTGAAATTGTAGTGTATATTAAATTAGAAATTGTGTGAAAACAAGCGATTTGGCCTAATTTGAAAAAATTTTCAGGCATCTTCTTGAATAAACTCTACGAAACAAGGAAAGGCTCAGTACAACGGGCGTCCATTGCCAGATTTGAACCTATCCGAATATAAGTTACCACTTGCACCAGATTTCAGATTGCTTGAGAAGTGAACATATGTTGATAGAGAAGAGAAGAGCAGAAGCTGCACAAATTATAACTGGCAAGCAACCTGCTATATTTATTTTTTATTTGTCGTTTATTTACGTATTTATTTATTTAAGGCACACGGTGGCGCAGTTGGTTGAGGCACTGTGCTACAATTCGGAAGATCGCGGGTTCGATTCCCGATGTTGTAGTTGGAATTTTTCACTGACATAATCCTTCCGGCCGCACTATGATCCTGGGGTTGACTCAGCCTCTAGCAGAAATGATTACCTTCCCGGGGGGGGGGGTAAAGGAGGCCGGTGCGTAGTGCTGACGTTACCACCTTCATATTCCGATCGTCTTGAAATCTGGGAGACTCAAACTTCCGGAACCCTCAGGGCCTGTCCAGGCCTGTAATGGGACTGCTTTACCTTTTTTATCTTTACCTTTTTATTTATTTATTTATTTATTTATTTATGCCGTCTTCACTTCATCCCCTGTTGCATCCAGTGGCTAGGTGACAAGTGAATAACGCGTTACAAACGATGGGGAAGGAAACAGCAGTGTCCACATTCGGCACACCGACATCTTTCTGAACAGAATGAGACGAATCACAAAGAACCTTTCAGGATGGATGTTGTATTTTCCGAGATGTGAATCAGAGACTTCATAAATACGAACTGAAAACGACGTTCTGTCTGAATGGAGACATAGATTGTTAATTGAAAGAAATAAGTACTCTACACGATCGCCCTTCATAACTTTGTTGTCCCGACGCGCTCAGTGTGGTACGTGATCCTCTTTCGGGAAACGGGTGTGGTTCACCGAATCACATATAGTTTTAATTATTTCTTTTTTTTACTTGTTTCGTTTACTCAATTTATTCTTGATATAAAATAATGGAGCGCTATATCCAGTAAAACAACTAAATCATTTCTAGGAAACTAACACAGTCACTTCTCTGTACTCCCACTTACACCACACTCATACGCGACTGAATTCGCACTGGATTGCTAAGGTCCGTTGTCCGCTGCTAACGTTTTCTCATTTAAATCTCTCCCCTCCTACCTATCACCAACGGTCCTAAATATACGTTGACAGATTAACTTACAATGCATGCCATGAACCGTCCGCAACTGGCGCCAGCAATCTTAAGAAACAACTATACTAAAAATGAACGGCTACAGTACTACAGTACATAAATACTTCACACGTAGTACGTATCTACAGGATATGCAGCTAATGTAACTGAAAATTTTATCTCAAATGGAAAAAGAAGGAATGCTCAAGAATGTGGAAAACACAAAGCCAGGTGATGGAGAATGGCAGAGAATTATAAATCAGAAAGACGAAAGGTTGATAAAGGACAAAACTTACATTTAGAACAGTATTATCCACGACACAGATTTAATCATTGTTTGTGGAAGAGTTAATAGTCATCAGCTGGAATAAACGTGGTTTATTGAATATTAATTTTGCCCTTCCAGTCATTGAAATTTTCGTACATTTGTAAAGAAACTGTAAGAAAATTTTTGTTTAAGTCTGATGACAACTACAGACAGCTTCGCTGCCGCAATTACAGTAACAAATATCTGCATTATTTCAAGACGGTAAGGAAATTTGACGACCACAGGGCCGTGCATCGTAATATCATTTCTATAATAAAACCAACTAGATGCACCAATGTATCAAATTTATTTTATTTTGGAATGACACCGTACATGTTTCGGACGGACTTTCCGTCCATCATCAGTAGTTCAAGACTGTACACACAGCAACCAAACAGATACTACTGTCTGCTTGCTAGCAAGCAGTCAGCAGTCAAGCAGACAGCAGTATCTGTTTGACAAATGCCTGTTGCTGTATGTACAGTCTTGAACTACTGATGATGGACGGAAAGACCGTCCGAAACATGTACAGTGTCATTCCAAAATAAAATAAATTTGATACATTGGTGCATCTAGTTGGTTTTACTTCAGAAATAACGGTAAGGAACTTTGAAGACATCTTATGTATCGCAGTGTTGTCTTCGTGTGTTACTTTTTTTTGGGGGGGGGGCATCAAATTAGCTTAATAATAGTGTCTGTTTCTCTGTGTGTGATTCTAGTGAAATTTATCACTACTTATATTACAGAGGTTGTTAGAAGTCAAAATAAAAACATTCCATCTGTTTCTTAACTTTAGTCTGTTCTCTGTTTTAATGCTTTTTGTTTTTTTCTTTTGATAATATATTTTACTCTGTTGGGTTGTGTTTATGGATCAATTCGTTGTCATGGTTTTGTTATTTATTAAACAAAAGAGCGCATGCGCAAATGACAGGCGAAACAATACTCATTACTGCCATGTTACATTGTTAACGAGATGCCCCTAGTCAGTCAAGACAAAATTACATTGTCTTCAGAAATCGCCGCGGGCAGCGCTGGTAAACAGGTCTTCTGAATGGCGTGTATTTGCGTTGAGACTTCGTTCTTCTTTTTGCCCTCTTCTTAGGTCAACAAGAGACAATAACTTTGTGTTTGCAATGGGCACTGAAGTAAGAATATTTATATATATTTTTATACACATATATGTGTATCTATGTATGAATTGCCGGCCCGTAAGTTTACGATGGGACAGATTTATTAGAAGCCCTTGTGCAGACCGTATATTGAGTGAACTACTGATATAATCTTAGTAATTAACCAACTTAGTGCACAAATTCTTGTTTTATAATAGGTTTATTATATGCCTCTACATGTTTCGAGCACTATGTGCTCATCATCAGGAGGTTAAAATTGTATTATACAGCATCTGCAATCATCACACACTGTAGGTGGCCGTCCGGTTCACAGGTTGAGAGAGGACACCTCAACCTGTGCACCGGACAGCCACCTACAGAGTGTGACGATACCAGATGCTGTATAATACAATTTTGACCTCCTGATGATGAGCACATAGTGCTCGAAACATGTAGAGTCATATAATAAACTTATTATAAAACAAGAATTTGTGCATTAAGTTGGTTAATGACTAAGATTAAACTGAGATGCACGGTAAGCAAAACATCAAAATTATTGATATTATGTCTGGGAAATGACTTTCGTTGTGGTCATGATGATATTGACAGCGGAGATGAGGACAACGACGACGATAGTCGATTAATATTTTACGCTACCTTCCCATCCCAAATGCCACTACTTACGGTCTTGCACTTCATCTGATATCTGTCCTTTCTTTTCATGTACATGAATTATCACCATTACAGGATCGATATCTTGATCCGGTTAATACCCAGTAAAGATTATTATTATTATTATTATATTATGTCTCCTGTGACAGGCCTTTTCTGCCCGGTACTTCTCTTGAACCAGCGGTGATCCCCACCGCTCAGGCTTCTAGTTTCACACTGCAGTACTTTCGGTATTATGTGTGATGTTCCAAGTATAGCTGTCTTTTGTAGTGAACCTATCGAATGCTTTCCTTGTACAGCTTCCAAATTTTTCCTTAAGCGTCTCGTTACTGTTCCAGTGGCTCCAATTATTACTGGTATAATCGCACATATCAGGTTCCACATGCGTTGTCTGTCTATACATAAACTCTTGTATTTTAACTTCTTTTCCGCTTCCTTTTGCACAATATTTCGGTTTATTATTATTATTATTATTATTATTATAGTGCTCAATTCAAAATATGCATTAGGAACACGTGAGGCTTGAGGTTCCCACAGGCGTGTCGCCTGCCATGTAAGACTAAGTACTGTACTGTACTTCCTATATCAAGGAATATACCTTACTAAGAAAACGACCATTCATGAAAAAACCTGAAGTTTATTTGCTTATGTGTTTCTGGTTTGCTTAACGACCCTTGCAGTAGGTCAGATACTGTGACTTCATTGTAATGCAACGAACTGGAAAGCTTGCCATCTGGAACCGTTGTCACCGCGTTTATGGACCTTTTCAAGCAGTTGTCTGGAGGGAATGAAGAAGTGAAGGACATCATGGCTTGTCCACTGCCCAGGTCGAGGTTGGGTCCAGCAACTTTCGAATAAGAAGCAAGACGTAGTAACCCTTCGACCTCAGAAATTGGGATAAATTGTTTGTGTCATTAATAATATGAAGTCTTCAGTGACAAATATTAAAGAAAGTTACATTAAAAAAATTTGAGTTTTTCAGTGTTAAACGTGGTGTTACATACTCATAGAGAAACTACTGTAAATAAAGAGTTAATGCGCAATAACCTTGGTATTTAATATGGAATTATTTAATGCCATTTATTTAGGTACTTAATCTAGTGAATGCCACTCTGTCATCCATGTGACATTTGAGAATAATACAATGTTAGTTTGATTTGTAGGAAGAGGATGTGACCTTGCGTACAAATGAGAGTTATGCGTGCCTGTAAGTACTGCTTTCGTGTTCAGTGGGTGGATATAATCAGATCTGCAGTGGTTCGGAGCAGGCAGACGCAGGCATGTCACATGTTTCGTAATGATAATTGTCCACGTTGTGAGAGCTGCAACTTGACATCACGGCAGAATCATCTAACTCAGTCCATCGTTGTCAGGAATGGCAAGCCTGAATCTCCCCAATTTTTTCTTGTCAGATGGGCTGTGTTTTAAGGATCTATAAAACCTATATATTTGTTTATCTCAGTAATTAACGAACTTCATGCACAAAGTTTTGTTTTACAATGCCTCTACATGTTTCGAGCACATGTTCTCATCATCAGGAGGTCAAAATTGCATTAGGATAGGGGAATTAAGGTATGAATATTGAACGTGGTGAAGAAGCCCCTCGGAACAGGGTCACCTGGAAGACTGAGCATATTTGAAGATAACTCAGAGTATTATGACTACAATTGATACAATAATAATATTTATTAACTGCAATTGGATTGTCACCCGGTGGCAGTGGTTATTTTACATGTATACAAAATATGAAGCTGGCTACTAATAAATTTAAGTCGGGAGGGCTACATGGGAAGCATGTAGTGGCAACTTGGAATGTTGGGAACCATCTCAGCATTTGCTTATAGACACAAGGAAACCAAGAAAAACCTGTGTCGAAATGGTCGGTCGCAGGACCTTCCGAATACTGACTTCTAGCCAGCAGTCCGGCATCTAAAGTAAAAACAGCAATATACACCTAGTACAACAAATACACATAATATGACAACAATACACACAAGACTACAACAATGCACACGACATCTACAACAATACACACAAGACAACTAATAACAATATGCACAAGACATCTTAAAATACAACATGTACAAAAGGTAAACAACACCAATGTAAGAAAATACTGTATATAGTTTAAGTACTGTATATAGGGGGGACTGCGGTAGCACAGTGGTTAAGGTGCTGTGCTACAAATCAGAAGGTCGCTGGTTCGATCCCAGCTGGTGTCATTGGAATTTTTCATTGACATAAAATCCCACCGATCGCACTATGGCCCTGGGGTCGACTCAGCCTCTAACAGAAATGAGTACCAGA
>Ga0123352_10021578_pt1 | contig 10261 bp, 7 predicted proteins | sample TergutLab28metaG_FD_89700 | JGI IMG/M metagenome (GOLD analysis project Ga0123352, IMG submission 89700) | Labiotermes labralis P1 segment gut microbial communities from Petit-Saut dam, French Guiana - Lab288 P1 | ecosystem: Host-associated > Arthropoda: Insects > Digestive system > Gut ...
CCATGCCCCCTATAAATAGCATATAACAAACATCACAGATGCTGAGATCTCACCATCGTGACATATCCATACCAATCCTGTAAAGCAATACCACCATACTTTCGGATATAAACCTGATGATGGTCACATTAGGCCAAAACATGTAGTTTACTTCATCCTTTATTAAACATCTTTTTAGATATTGTTGTGTTATTGACTGATACCCACACCTATTGTGTAAGAGACATCACATGCTAATATTTCGCTGAAGTTACTTGGGGTGGAAACATAAGTCTGAAAAGTGTACTCTTGTTTATGTTTTCCTGTTACTCAAAGTAGGAGTGCTAACAACTTCACTGTCACATAGTACGCAGCAGGGCTTTGGAAAGTATAGATGAAACTAGTCAGAAAATAAATCCATACACTTTATGGGATAAATGATTGTATTTGACCACCTAGTGTAATTAAAAGGTGAGGCATGCAGTCCTGATATCTAATGATCAGCCTATTTATAAACACTGTCTTTAACACAAATACAACCCCCAGTGGTCAATTTAATGGAATACATCCCGTTGTGTACAGCTCAATTGAGCAAAAATGCAAATTTTCAAACACAAAAAAAAAATGTTTTTGACTGAAAACTTAGCATTTTTCCAGTGATCAGTTATCATAAATTACCGCATGTTATTCTTTTAAATTGTGTCACTTATCAAGGTATTAAACTCTTTCCACTACTGTTGTGTGCAATGTGATAAGTGAATTTTTATACCTACATCTTATTACTTTGGTCAATTTTTTTGTTTCCTTGCTGGAAGAGAAGTGCTCCTCAAGAAGACATCTTTGCCAGGGCCAGTATTGCCTCTCCTAGCCCCCCACCTGCACTCATCACATACATACCACACATCTTGAGGGCACACAACAGCTGTCAATCACATATCAAAATGAGTACTGATTTGCTTATAGGAACGGTTCACACAGCCCAGACTACGGATGGTTAAGTCACCTTGGGACGCTGCTCTTGAAACAGGCTCAGTTGAAACAGCATTTCAAGAACTTCCACCTGTTCTGACACCTCGAGGCTACGTAACTGCTCCTACCTATGACACATTCGAGTCACTCTACAAAACGCCACAGCCTCAACAGCAAGCCAACACTTGGACCAGTGCACCAGTCACCAACTATGCACCACCCCCTGTTGTTCCTGCCAAGTCACAAACACTCAACTACCAACAGAGGGTGCCTGAGTCTGAGAAGGAGTTCTTGTACAAACCGAAGGCTCCCCAAGGATGGAATACAGCACAACATGAACAAACGTATGGTGAGTCACACAGCGAAAGTGCACTCTGAAATTATAGCAACACTAGACAGTGCGCAAGAGCACAAAAGCAGAGGTTAGCATAAATGCAACAGTGGCTCTTTAGGTCTCATGCCTTGCAATCCAATCATTCTCATCTGACGCTACATAATGCCAGAAAATGTTACAGAATTGTTGGAAAACTAAGTAACTGATGAACCACAACAAAAAATGTTTCATACAAAAGAGCTAAAGAGAACAGGAAAAACCACTTCCCATAGTCTATCCTACATACGTACCTTTATTCTTAACCTCTTTCCCTTCATTTTCAAAATTAAAATCCATTGATACCAGTATCCTGTTATCTCCAGTTTCACAAAAAAAACATGTTAGAATCAAATAAAGTTAAAAGTTGTACATGTAGTAAAATAATGCATGCCTCATTAACTGAATAACTTAACATTTCACAGGTTTTAAGGAGTTTAACTTGTCAACGCCTGCAACGCAACCAGCAAAATCATCTGCTACTAGCATATCTGCTACTACCACTACTACTGCTGCTACATCTGCTACTGCTCCCACCCCCACATTCCGTCCCTCCACCCCTTTCTCTGTGTACATCCCAGGTACACCCACTGCCAGCAGTCGCCCTCAAACTCCTGTCCTGACTGTAGCCACAGATGCAACAGAAGTCTCAGCCCCATCAGTGAACACTGTAAAATCATACAACAAAGACATGTCAAGTATGACAGGTACATGGGATAAACAAGCAGCAAAAGAACATCTGGAAAAGAACCTGCCCCCTGAGACAAAAGAAGAAATTTCAGTATCACAAGAAAGAGTAGAGAGAAGTCAGCAGGAAACCTTTACTCAAATTCAGACAAGCAGTGACAAAATCATGAGCCTACAGGAAAGCTCACTCCAACAGGAGCAGTACACAGGCAGGCCAAATTTTAAGACTGAGGAACAAAGTTTTGACCATGTAACAGCTCCAGCACACATTTTCAAACCCACTGAACAGTCTGGCGCATTCCCATTCAGTTGTGAGGATATACCCCAGGCACAGGATGCAAGCAGAAAAACATCTCAATACAGCAGCACTTCTGTTCAGTACTCAAACGTTTACAGACAGACTGAGGTGACTAGTCAGGAGAGTGAAGCAACGTATGAGCCAATGCCAATCAAATCATTGATTCAAACTTTTGAACAAAACACCAGACCTCCTATGAAATACAAGCAAATTCAGAAAGATGGTACCAACATTGTCATGAACACCCCAACACAACATACCAGGAAACCACTGCCCTCACAACCTCCCATTGTTAACGGTAATGTATACTATGTGGCAAGTGCACATGTAGAGACACGGCAGTTTGCACCACAGCAGGTGGAAATAACAACACAAAAGGTGACAGGACAAGAAACTTCTGATACACAATATCAGAAATTCTCATCATTCTCATCAAGTGAGCAGCAACAGAGCTTAAACATCCAGCATGGACAACGCTCTTCCATCCAAACCTTCCAATCCAATTCTCTCCAAAGCTCAACAGTGAATCAGCAGCAGCTTCTAACACAAATAACAGGCAAGACTGCAATCATTTTTGTATTCATGCTTATATTTTTTCTCCAGCAAGATTTTTGGGCATATTTTGAAGATGCCATTTTCCTGTGTGCTTAACTAACATCAACTTTAAATAAATGACAATAATGTACAGGCCTATATAAATTGCATGCAATTTCACTCTTATAGAGCTGAATTTCAGTTTCATATGCCTGTGCTCCTGACCAGCTTTCTTTACCTTATAGGGAAAGAAAAGGTATGGTAAGATAGCATAGAAGTAAGCATGCCCATTAATTACATGTCCTACCTATTTCCCTAATCACATTCCGATCATTGGATGCATTTAAAACATAGCATTTACATCATGCAAAAGGAGACAACGTTGACCTTGTCCATTTTAATCCCACACAATCAAACTTCCAGTGTGGGCGTCCTTCTAGCACTACTTAACATATTGCCCTGAAATTTTGTGCTCTGAGAATTTGTTTCAACTTTGCCAAAGTTTATTTTATATCATTTAAAATAACAACACAGCAGCCACACAAAATTTATGATTTGCAAGTGACAAAGAAGACTGGAGAATAATCACAGTTAGACACCGTAAATTAAATGCAGAAATAATGGGCATATAGATAATCAAATATGTACAAATTTTCCTTTTTAAATGTATATACAAACAGCAGGAGAGCAAAACTTAAATATTATGCCTGATTACTTCAAACTAATGGAAATTTATATGCACAGAAATATGCTCTGAAATAATATATATCTCTATTATTAATCCATAATTTATGCTAGTCTTTCTGTACAGATGGAAACATGTAAAGAAAAGTGAACTCAAGGTCTTTTCTAGAACTTCTTGTTCTTCCATAACTTACATACAGCAGTGAGACCATTCCAAACTGGATCTTAAATATGTTTTCAAATGTTCTCGCCTTTATACACGTGATCATCCATGCTTTATCAACATACTTACAGTAAGTCTGAAGAGCCTGTCCTGTTACATTTTGTCCATTTATAACCTGTTCTATTTGCTGTAGAAATTCCCTTGGTTCCTAAAACTTTACAATCAACACCGCACTCGCAAATGTACTTCATTATGTGATCATTCCAGACTGCACTATTCAGAGTGTCCCTGTGCATGGCAGCTGTACTGCATCCAAAGGGGCATCCCATAACAGCTACTGTGTACAAGGACACAACTAAAGAGACAGCTATAGTAGAGTCAGAGTGTACCAACCCTTTCCAGTGTGTGGAATCATCAAATAATGCTTCCATTTTAAGACAGCATAATCTTTAGACCTAAGTTTGCTGTGTTGAGTGTTTGAAAATTAAATGGCATAGGACAAATGAACGAAATTGTGTTCAAGAACACATTAAAAGCATGTAAGTGAATTATTTACTTTCCTCTGTAAATACACAAGAAAAAAATACAGTTTTTTCCACTGTTACAGCTAAGTTACAAAATTTTGCCCTTATAGAAATTATGAAACAGACATAAAATTTCTATCTATTGTTAGTACAGCACAATCAGTATACTGACTAGGCTATGGACTGGACAGCCAAGAAATTCTGGTTCAATTTCCAGCAAAGGCAAGAGATTTTTTTCTTCTGCAAAGTGACCAAACCAGCTCTTTGGCCCAACCAGCCTCCTGGTCAATGGGTACTGTGGGCTCTTTCACCAGGGAGGGAAGCAGCTGAGGCATGAAGCTGGCCTCTCACCTTCACTCAGTGCCCAGATTAAGAATGCATGTAGCTGTACCTCCACTCCACATACATCTCAATGACGTGCACAATGACAACTCTGCCTACTATGCAACTATGGACCGAAAATGCAACAGCACTTATAACATGGGTGTACAATTATGGTTCACATCATGGACTTGCACAGCACCGATATATTTTCAAAAAAATGAACAGCAGTGTGCTGTAGTTGGTAAATTAATTTGAAGTCAACCACACTTAATTAGTTACTCTAAATACCAACAATGAAGCATACACAATCCTAAAACTAAAGTGTAATTGGATTCAAATTTTATTAATATGGTAACATACTGGAATGGTTGTGCTAACATAAATCCATTATTAAAAATATGATACTGGCATTTTCCTACACATTTAGCTGTGTTACTATACATTACCAACGTGGTTAATTAGTTACATTTTGCTAAGTTTGTTACAATTCAGTTATAGCAGTGCTTAGAAGATGTGTCTCCATACTCTAAGAAATGGCACTATCACAAGATCTGCCTCTCAACTTCAGTACACTGATTGTTTTCATAATGTTCAATTTGCACATCACAGCTTTGCAACTCCTAGCCTGAAACAATGATCATGACAATCAGATGGTTAAATTTGATATAAAGTTCAGTCTTTCTTCATTCTGACTTAATTACACTTTTTAAATCTAAAACTGTTTCGCGATATCTGAGGTTCCCACAGGCGTGATGATAAAGATTTAGAGCTTTTTGGACTATTTTACCCTGAAGATGAACGAACTATGTTCCTCCAAAATGTCAGTAACTATTCACCAGTCAATACAGTGTGTATGAAACACAGACAACAATCATAAATATGCCTTTTGGTGAATCATAATATGTATTGTGGCACATGCAGTTTTCAGTTCAAAAGCATAAATCTGTTTCATAAGAGTTATGACTTCTAAAGTACTGACACAACAAGTAGAACAACAAATTCAATTAGTATCGGCCCCAAAGCAGGAACACGGCATTTCAATACCAAAAGTAGGCCTGCTGCCAGAATTAACAGTACATTATAATCATTTTAGGTCCTACTCCAGCTGTAGCCCCAGCCACCACAAACTACGTGTGTCAGAGTCAACCACCACCTGCACCAGCAGCCGGTTCTGCTACTACATTAATGCCGAGCAGGAACTTGTGCGCCAGTCTGAACAACTACAATACTGCGGCTCGAGGATGGGGGCAGGGATTTGACTATTACAGGCCCGTCACATTCAACCCTACCAAGTTGACGTTCACGACGTAAGTGATCCGCCGACCACCTTTCATCATACTGTCAAGTGTGGAGTTTATGCAGCAACTGGCTCTTTGAGCCACAACTGACTTTGATGTAATTCTCCAACAAGCACCAGTACCAACAATACCAGTGTCATGGAAAATCAGACAAAATACATTAAAAGTCCAATATAAATATAAAACCTTACACAAACTTATGAGACTTGAAAAGAAAAACCAACTATAAAATTATTGCCAGAACCAAAACTATTACCCAAAAAATAACAAGTTCAAATGCTTTTAGTAAATACCATGTTATCAAGATTGTAGAACTTATAGTCTGACAAAGTTGGGTTCCAGAAATATGATCCCATGACAAAGATTTTGTAAAGGTGACAACCCTAAGACAAGCCAGAATTCGAATATGTATACATACTAACCAGTGTCTTTGTGTTTGTAAGATGTGGCTGAATAAAGTAACAATGGACAACACCAATAATGACCTCAGTTATTTAAAACAACATCCAACAGAGGCCTACAAATTTGACATTCATAGGTCTGTGCATCGCTAATCTATTCGCAGCGTACAACCAACAAGATGCGACGTTTCTCAATTTATTTATTTCTGTAAGATGCTCTACATGTTTCAGACAGTTTTTCCGTCCATCATCAGGAGCTCAAAACTGCACATACAGCATCAGGTATCTGTCAGACCAATACTGCTACCTGCTGCTAGCCTGGCTAGCAGTATTGGTCTGACAAATACTTGACACTGTATGTGCAGTTTTGAGCTCCTGATGATGGATGGAAAAACCATCTGAAGCATGTAAAGAGTTTTAGAGAAATAAATAAATTGAGAAACGTCACATCTTGTTGGTGGTACTCTGTGAAGAGGCCTACAAGTCTTCACAAAACATGTGATATTTTATACTCAAAGCCAAAAATTATTCAGTGTTTTGTACAGAGTTCTAATGACAAAAAATTAACACACAAGTAAATATGGCATCATGCTCCACGATTAACTCTTTGATAAGTATGCACATATAAGTACAGTGAACAAGGTATCCACAAATATAAAGGTTCATTAACTTTCTCTAATTTAGGCTGGCTTCCATTTGCTTTGTTTTGTAACACTCATCATGACTTACTTGCCATCTTTACATAATCAGTAAAATTAACTTGGGCTGTGCATTTTTTAATTCTGCAGCAACAGACCCCAATGGAATATCAATTATCTGTGCACACTTTTCTTTTAAATAAATGCTGGCACCTGTAAGCCAAGCTTTCAATTTCTTCCTGTGCTGTTCCGTTGCCTCTGGAAGGATTGGGTGGGGTTTGGAGGGTCTAAAGATGATTCAGCAGAATAGTTCTATTGTCTTTCAGTAGTCAATGGTCAGTGTCGATGGTGGGTAGGTATGTCCCAGTTGTTACAGAGTAATGAGTGACTTAGCATTTTGCAGACAACTGCCTGTCATTTCAAACACTAGGTTTCTCACCTAAGACCTTCCAATTACTGGCAGCGTCTTTCAAACCCAGATGTAGAAGAATTATTCACAGAGAAAAAGTAAAACTGGTATAGTCCATTTCATATTGTAAAACCTGATGGCTTGATTTTTGAGCCAAAACACAAAGCTAATAATAATATAAGTAACAATTTTAGTAGTGGTAAATGTAATATTTCTTATAGGTAAATCCAAGCAAAATGGGATCTCCCATATAATGATCATCACTTTGGTGTCAGTCACTGTGTTTCTGACAGGTTGTATTTGTTCACTGTGATCAAACAACGGTGTTATCAAAAGTTGTCTAGATCAAGCTTCTCCTTCTATCACGGTCATATTTGACCAGGATTCTAAAGAGCTGCCTGGTTGTCTTGTATCCTCACTGACACTTAAAAAATTCAGTGCACAGTGCATAATGATAAACCACATGCCTCGGTCACCTTTCTTGCAACCACTTTGTTCTGCTTCCCAAAACTTGCTTCCGTTTTCCCAAACCTATGCACAAGGAATACAATTTCATGACTCTGAATATGGACGAATTTATGACCACCCACTTTCGAAAGGCTCGCACTGTTATCCATAGCAGTAAACACTATGCTTGAAGTGATGTATTTGCAATGGACCAAAGAAAAAACAAAACAGTACAGAGATGCAGTCAGACTGTACCACAAATGACACTTCACACAAGTGTGGCATGTAATTCTCTACCGCACATCTCAGGCTAGTAGCAACATGCACCTCATGCACATTACATTAGACACATAGTGTTTGAATACAACAACATTACACCTGCTGGGTAAATTGGTACTGTTGTGGGGAGGTGTCTGAAAGGTCCACAAAGAGGCAAACTTTACAAACTATTTCCCAATCTAAAATGTCAGTTGTGTAAAAAGAAATGTAAAGCAAATCAAAAAGTTTTGCAAATACACCAAACAAAATATGTTGGCTTATCTGTGTTTTTCAATTATTTGAGCATCATCTACCAACATTAGCACAGATAATCAGTATTCTACTGTAAATTTAAAAAAAATCTATGTCCTTCCATATTGACAGCGTGATGGTGTAAATGAAAATACGAAAATGTTGCTAATGGAAAAAGTTTGTGAATTCTTACCTATTTGGAATTTTGTAAAGAATAAAGGTGACTGTGATAAATGAAATCATGTACTGTTGGCTAAATGTGATTTCTGTTTACTGAAATCATAAAAATGTTAAAAAAAAAAAATCACTGATAAATCAAGATAAGAAACAGTAGTATGAACACAACACAGTACTGGAATCATGTCTGTAATGATGCAGAACATGGACTTCAGAGCTATCATAAAACTACCACCATTTTTACTATCTGTATCATGAAACACAGCTGAAGTTGCATTTGTTTTGTTTTCTCAGTTGTAATCTGATAGTTTAGATAATATGAATGTTGGTTTTTAGCCACTGCAGTGGTAAAACGGACAATGAATTTATTAAAAAGTTAACTGCAGAGTTTGCAGAAGAAATAAAAATCCCAACACCAACTGACATTTATGACATTATATTAGAGCACAAGAAAATGCTATGTATATAAGGTCTTTATGTTGTTGATGATAATGTTATGAAAACTGTTGACTATTTTTGTGATTGATAATCTTTGTGTTTTCTGCAGAAAAAAAAAAAGTAGCTTTCTTAAAATCCAGAAATTGTTGTTTCACATTAGTTTATAACAAATACAGAAATATCAGTTATGTAGTAATAGACTATAGTATCTTATTTCAGCAAGTGATAACAATAAACTTTGTGATTAGAAATATGTTATATGGCCTTGAAATAGTGATAAAACTCTTTCTGCTAATTGTGTATGTTTGTTACAGAGATTTGTTAAATGTGACATTCACAAATATAATTATTTATTCTTACTGAAATTTGTTAAATGCACAATGAAGTAGACTTGTGTTACAAATCGGAGGTTCTCACAGCAGTGCTGCTGAAGAATTCAGTCTTCTCGGATGTGATACTGTGTCACTGGGCAAGTAGCTACCAACATTTTGAATGTAATACGATCCATTGAAACACGAACTACTTGCCCAGAGATATAGAGTAGTATCCCACAAGATTTAAATCTTCAGTTGAACCAGCTGTCATGGTGTACATGTTGTATAATACACAATATATATTACATATCTTTTAGACCATGGATGAACAAATGATAAACTGTAACTTTATATTTTAGAAAACCTTGGTCAGTTAAATTACAGACAACACCACACCTTTGTGAGTCGCAAAATATTTTGTTTTTCATAGAATGTCACTTGATTTTATTTAGGAATACTTGTCAGAATCTGTATTATACAGTATCAGTGGTAGACAAATGGATGTGAATGTGGAGCACTGATGGAATGATGTCAGGGAGGATCTGAAGTACTCAGAGAAAAACTGGTCACAGTGCCCCTTTGTCCTCTACAAATCCCATACGTACTTCTTGGAAAAAAAAACTAATCTTCCATTAGAGCATAACATACAAAAAAAAATCCATACAATGTCTTCCAAATATTATTTTAAGTTGCTTCCTTTCTTTTTTTAACAAAAATTTCATCAGCACTAACATACGTTTAAATATTTGTGATATTAAATACAACATTAAATAAAGCATAAAAATTGACTATTCCTGTTCTCATTTTGCATTTTTATCTCAACTTTAAAAAAGGGATGTGACTAAATTATTGTAAGCGGTAAGTTTTCCTGTTAAATTTTATAATTAAAAAAGTAACACAAATTCCATAGTATAATTTTGACGTTTTGCTGACCTTGCATCTCAGTATATTTATCTCAGAAATTAACCAACTTGATGCACAAAATTTTTGTTTTACAATAAGTTTATTTCATGCCTCTACATGTTTCGAGCACATGTACTCATCATCAGGAGGTCAAAATTGCATTACACAGCCTCTGGTATCATCACACCTATAGG
>Ga0123352_10021580_pt1 | contig 10260 bp, 9 predicted proteins | sample TergutLab28metaG_FD_89700 | JGI IMG/M metagenome (GOLD analysis project Ga0123352, IMG submission 89700) | Labiotermes labralis P1 segment gut microbial communities from Petit-Saut dam, French Guiana - Lab288 P1 | ecosystem: Host-associated > Arthropoda: Insects > Digestive system > Gut ...
AAATTTTTCACCATCGAGGAGTACCACAACAACCAGACCAACAAGATTTATGCTCAAACGTCCCTTGAGGTGCATTCTGGTGGTGCAGGTATGTCATCAACGTTCCTCCGTCATGGTTTCATGGGAGTTGTCCCATCAGGAGGTGACACGTCTTCATTTTTGCTTGAAAGGGGTGAATCTGGTGTCCGAGTTTATCAAGAGGACGTGCTACAGTGGTCAGAAATGGGTCTTCCAGCAGGGCTCAGTTCCTGCCCAAAAGCCAAGACGACTCAGGAGTGGCTGCGGAAGAACGTTCCGGCCTTTATCAGCGCCGAGGACTGGCCCTCCGGAAGTCCAGATCTCAACCCCCGGGACTATAAATTGTGGGCTGTTTTTGAGTACATGGCTTGCCAAAAGTGTCACAACAACCTGGACAGTCTGAAGAGATCCATCGTGAAAGCAGCGGCAGAGATCCCCCTGGAGACGGTGCGACCGCGATAGCACAGTGGCCGGAGCGTCTCAAGGCTGGTGTCGAGGCAGAGGGCGGTCATTTTTAGTGGCATTATAATAAATAAAAACTTTAAACTCTTGCTAATAAATTATTTAGCTCGAAAAGTGGATGTTCTGTTCCATTTTCCTTCTAGGTCACAATATACTTGGGACAGAACTTATGGCAGGGGGCTGTATAACATACATTTTATATTCTATCAAGTTCCGTGTTTCACTATACTCGCAAATGCATCTCTGTTTCCAGAAAAGTACAAGTATGCAGCGTAAATCCCAATTTCAGCGACCCCTGAAAAGTTTGTATAATTGATATAAGTACAGTGTAAAAAAGCGTACTGATAATCGCAGCACGTTTCCGTTGAAATCCGGATTTAAAACCGTGTAAAGCAGGTCATAACGTTTCGCAGCTCTGTTCCTGACTTATGGCTCTCATTATATGTGTGTCGATGTGAACAACACTGTTCTCAGAAAAAACCATGTTGTCAGCGGCTGGTGTCCAGTCCTCTCACGTGATCTTAACAGGTGTTAACGGCTTTACAAACAACGATGCTATGGTCCACCATCAAAGCAAAAAGGACTACAATAAAAAGAGTAGGATTCCAATTTTTTAAACCCGAATGAATGACAGGTCTCCCCGCCTTCTCACCCACCCTTCAAAATGCAATCTCCTCGGATATGAAATCGCGTCACAAACTATTCCATCTCCATGTACAATAAAACACACACAAACGCGCAAGATTATCTTAATAAAAACGCATCTTTCCATAACATATTTTTCGGTAAACAATTACTGACATTCGGAGGATAAATAATGCCTCCATCCTCAAGGACAGATGCCGCAGTTTCTTCCTATTTTCCGGCAAATTTGTACCATTCTACGCAGAGCCATATCTAAGAATGTAGTATCATTTGTACTCAACACAGAACATCAAGTCCCAAAAATTAACAATTCACACATCTGTCTCGGTGTATACAGTAAAAATCTTGATGTTGCAGATCTCATATTAGGAACGACGAAAGCTATGAAATATACTGTTGATATTTATATAATAAAAAGGCCAATTTACATCCCACAAATATGATTTAAGTAATTTGGAAAATCATTTAAATTAGATTTAAATATTAACTTTAAAAGGCCATTGCCTTCGATTCTTCTATTTTCTACGCCATTTCCGTCTATTCCATATAACTGTTCTTTTCCCTCCTGTTCGTTACATGGCCGGTTAAAATATGACGTCATGAATAAAAAAAAATATATATATATATATATATATATATATACCAAAAATAAAAACAAGAAAAACTGATATTCACACCGTAAATACAAATGTGTGAGCTCCGTTAGATATCAGTGAGAAGGTTAGAGACAGCAATCAGAAGGAGGGCTATCACATGTTTCGTTGCTAGAATGCAGAGCAGAATCATAAAATCAAGTTACACACACCTGATAATAACCAGGAAAAACAAAAATCATATTCACAAATAAATTAAGAATTTATTCCAGGCATATTTATTATCACTCAGAATTTTGTGATTCCCAATTTTACAACAGCCAATAACGCAATGGTTGGAATATAAGGGGAAAACTCTGTAGTCGTTTCTTCACGTCAAGCTTTTTCGCCCTACAGGAAGAACAGATTTCAGGCAATTGAAAAAAGATTGCTGATGATGATATTTGGAATAAAACTTGGGAATTGACAAGAGAATAGAGGTTGGAGGAAGGAGTATAATAATAATGTGTTTCATATCGTGTAATTTTCTTAAAATGTGATTAGTGTTTCTGACCGATGAGGAAGAAATGAGAGCAGAACATGTAATATGGAGGTGTCTAGAAAGTGTATACGGTGTTTATTAATGAAACTTGAAGGGAAGAGACAATTTGGGAGACATAAACGTAGATGGGAAGTAAAATTAAATTGTAATTTAATACTAAATGCCAATTTCGACATAGATTGGACACAAATGGCCCAGTACACAAAATGCGGATAATTTCATGTATAACTAAGCGGGAGATAACGTTTGGAACTAAGATTCTGTTTCATAATGTTACAAGTAGTTAAACTCAAAGAATACGAATTACAAAACTATCATAGATGTATAGCAAAAGGAAAGTTGTTAAAGCTTGATGAGGACTGAAACGAAGGTCATCATTCTCAGAGATCGGGATTAGCAGACAGTGAGTGACCTACCGCACGGGAAACAGAACGAAATGGACTGTCTAGACGTCTGGGCTAACTGCTATGGCAGACTCAGAGTGCACAATAAACCGCAAGTCATTCGCCTAATAAGATATCCAGTATCAATTATATAGAAAATAGCACGTTATATGGAATCTGCTTGACATGCATTCTTCGTCGTTTCAAAGTCTGTTTCTTCGTACTTAATATAGAGCCTTGTACCCGGCTTTCTAGTGATCCTCCTCGTCTCAGGGAATATCGGGGGGGAGGGGGTGATGGAGAGGACAGGGAAGATACGCCAATTCGAAGTTAGAGAAAACAGCCTCTTTCATTGAATTCAAACCACTTAATGTTTACCAGAGCACACACATACACACACACACATGTCCTGCTCGCTACCTTGATATTTCCGAAGTTATCCCGTGGATAATACTTTCGCCACATACGTCAGTTACTCTGTTAATCACCTGATATCCACTCTGTAATACAATCCCCGCACACCTGCAACAACGGTTGCTAAGCGCAGAGCCCAAGGCCGGGATTAGCAGAGTGAGCAGGACAAACGTTGACTTGCCGACGCAAATCGTAAAAAATTATATGAGTTTTAAATAAAACCGTTACCTCTCAGGGAAGCCTGTTCCCGGGTTCGAACCTGGAACGGGTGGCTTCAGCCTATTTTCTTAATTTTGAAAAAGAAACAGAAATTTTTGGATTTCCTTGCATTTATTGAGTTAAGGTACAAAGACTAATACATTAGACACATGTATAACATTCAAGGGGCGGTCCTTCCTCTCGGGGCTTCCAGTGAAGAACTGTCATTCTCCTCAAATCGCTTGACCCTCGAGAACAAAAGTACTACTTTCTTTCGAAATGAAGGGAACTACATTATTTCTAGTGGTACAGAGTCACAGAGTCAAAGAATCGAATCCTCACAAAACGTCGTGCTAAGAAATACGTATTACACAAGTTTAGTAACACACTATTTAACTCCTTCAGAAATGTGGTTTAAAGCTTCTTTTTTTTCGAATCGCCTCACCGATTTGGAATTCATTTTAATTGGAGTTCGGTTATTTAAAGGAGCAATACGGGGGTTAAATAATCTTCAATAATAACTATACTTTAGTGTCTGATCTTCTGTTTTCAGGTTGAAGATGTGTTATTAGTCAAAAGTAGGAAAATAATTTGGTAGCAATACAAGACGGTGTGTGGTGAACTTCAGGCTGGGTTACGGTGTAACGAAAAATATATTAATATTCAAAAACGTTGCTCATTGTAGGCGCAGTCGATATAGTTGTGTCGAACTCTGTCTAAGAGAATTACGAGGATCGGTAGGAAAATAATGTTATATATTTTTTTTCCAATATGGCGCCAGATATGCCTATTTTCTTTTCTTGCCCACCGGATAGCTAAATGTCCAGCTGTAACAAGATCATCGGTACTTCAGTCAGCCACGCGCATTCAACACAGTGCAAGTGGTTGATATTGTGGAAGTACTGCTAGGCAGACAGTGAGATTGAATTTCTTACTGTAAGAGGCTCCAGTCCGATAGAGATTCATAGACGTCTGATAAATGTGTATGGTGAGGAGGCCGTAGATGTTAACTCAACTGGATGCTGGGTCTGTAGTTTTAAAAGCGGTGAAAGGAACACTGGTTACAAGCCCCGCAGCGGCTGACCAGCCCTGGCAGCGACGACGGAGATCAAAGATAAGGATAATTCTCTTATTCGGGATGACCGCCCTATCATAACAGAGAGTTGTGCGCCAGAATAGAGACTGAAGAACCAGCGCTTATGACTCTCATTAGAGAACTTGGCTACAGAAAAGTGTGAGCAAAAAAGGGTGCCGAAAATATTGACCCTAGGACATAAAACAGCTCCAAAAAATCTTTGCAGAAATTTTCCAGAGAAGTGAACAAGAAGGACATGCTTTCCTTTCAACAGAAATTACCGGTGATGAATTCCGGGTTCATCATTACGACCCACTCACGAAAAGACAATCAATGGAATGACCCCATCATCAGTCGTCTCCACTCAATAAAAAAATTCAAGGTGACACCTTCTGCAGGTATCAAGTAAAAGATGGATAGTATTGGTGGGAGAGAATGAATGTTGTTAGTGGAATTCTTAAACTGAAGTGTCGCAATGAATTCAGAGCGGTATGTGCAGACATCACGGAAGTTACACATCGAATTCTAATAGTTTGGCCAAACAAGAAGAGGAATCAAATCCTCCTCCTGCAGAAGAACGTCAGACCACACACCAGTCCCCGCTCACGGTAGGCAGTCGCAACAATGGGGCAAATTCTTCTCCCTCATTCTCCCTAGAGTTCCGATTTAGCACACTGCGAGTTCCACCTTTTTGGTCCCCTGAAGGATGCACTTCGAGGACGACATTTTGCAGACGACAAGCTGGAACACAGAGTGTCTGAAGAGCTAGGAAGCTTCAGCAAAGAGTTTTACGCGACCGGCATTAGTTTTCTTCCATAAAGTTTGAAAACCTTGGGTTGATAATGGAGAAGACTCTTTGAAAAAAATAATCTCAACTTTGTAAGATGTAGCCATTACATACCTAAACTTCATTATAAACTTGATTATACTTTCTGACAAAAAGTACAGGCGTACATCTCAAACTACTGAGCATTCAATTTTACTGTGTCAACCGATTTCGAAGAAAGTTACTTATATTTGCAGAAGTTGTTTATACTTATAAAATTCTTCATTAATTTAATGTTTCAACGTACTGTACGACAGAAGGAGTATAACTTGCAGCTTTTTTCGGCCTTGTATGAATGTTTTTAAGATAATTATTTCTATATGTGAGATTCGACCGATTTCATTCTAGTAAAGACTCATAGCTCAGTTTTTAGCTTACGACACGGAAATTTCGGTACCCAGCTACCAGATTATACGGTGTAAGATACAGAAACCCACTATATACATGCTCAATCCAAGTTAGTGGCCGCTAACTACATCCATGGCAAACCGTCATTTCTCTTACAGGAATATTGCTTAGATAGTAGAGAAATTTCGCACATTTTATGGCAGTTAACGATTCGTTGCCGTGTTCACAACAGTCCACCACTCGTACCTTTCTCAAAAACAATCCACCTGACAAAGTTCCATCCTCTTCCTCCTTCAAAGACCTACGTCGAAGCACCCATAGTGGGATCTCCGGACAGGGTTGTCGAAGAAAAATTTTCATGCGTGTTCCTTCTGCATGCTAAATGCCCCGCATTTCACATTAATCTATACGTGTTTTAATTAGTCTCTTTGTTGTGATCACCACAAATATATGGAGTTAAGAACGAATTATGATGTCGACTGCAGACAGACAACCTGACACGAATTTTAAGTCAGGTGTGTAATACACTTCGAAGGGTGGATAGCTGAAAATGATGACATGCTCTACCTACAAGCACTCGAAGGAGCATGTGATATTCGAACACAAGCTGAACAACAGACAGGTAATCACTTTGTGAGTGACGAGCTGTAGAGAGCAAAGAAACCGCAAAATTGGCGCATAATAAGGGATTTCGGGGACCAGTTACCTCAGTTTGTATAGAGGGTAAACTCTGTCCTTCTCTAACTTTCGCAGCATGAAATCGCTATTCAGTGACAGCAGCAGAGTTTGATAATCAGGGGTGAACATTGCAGCCTAAACAGGGGTGAACAGCATACATATAAATACTCGTAACAGAGCCCAACAAATTTGAATCGAGTCTGACCCTAAGAAATTAGAACTTAAAGCTCTTAAGATTTACTCACATCCACTCGTTCATTGTGACAAAGTTATATAGGAATTATGCGCAAACAAATTGGTCTTCTACAGCAGCGTCGTGCTGAGACACAGTACCACTCGTTCATTGTGACAAAGTTACATAGGAATTATGCGCAAACAAATTGGTCTTCTACAACAGCGTCGTGCTGAGACACAGTAAATAGTGACTCATCTCGATTGTGTTAGCCTGAGAGCAGTCGCAGACACATCTGCAGCATGCACCCTTCAGTTTGTGAACCAGGTGACCGTGACATGGCTCTGGTGATTACTGGCAGGCCTTTCATCGCGGAGGCTCGAATTCAACTCCAGGAAAAAGTACGTGTGTCCTGTGGTGACCACAGAGACACTGGGACAGGTTCCTCTCTCAGAATTTCACTTTTCACTTTTCACCTTCAACTCTTATTGCTCCACTGCTACCTGCTCATATTCCACTCATCAGCGACGATCCTATAATCAAAGCAACTGACAGCATCTATTCTGTAGTCTTCACCGATTGCGATCTGATATTCCTCTTTCAATTTACAACATCCTCTCTTTTTCCTCAAGGTTATGAAGTAACTAATTATGACTTCTTCCTCTTCTTCCCCTCTATCCCTCAGTCTATCTTTCCTTCAATTACGTGTTTTAGGAGGCAGTTTCTACGAAGGTGTAACCAATCCAGTTAACCTTCCTTCTACTTATTGCATGTAAGATATTCCTTTCCTCCTAGACTCTACATAATACTTCTCCATTTCTGACAATATTGTTCCAAGTGATCTTCTCCATCCTTCTCCAGCACTACACTTCAAAACTTTTCAAGTAACTTGGGTCTACTTTCCGAAGTGTCCAAGTTTCAGCACCGTACATGGCGGTATTACAAATGTAGCATTTTATCAGTTTCTTCCTTTATGTTTAAGTCCAATTTGCTGGCGAATATAGTGTTCTACTGGTTGAATGCTGCTTTTGTCATTGCAATCCTACATTTAATTTCACGTGTATGTCTTACATAAATTGTTATCATCTTACAAAAATACTTGAAATATTCTGTATTCTCCAGTTGGGTTTAATCTATCATAATTGTTACCGTTGATCCTGGTTCGAAGTCAGATCAAAAATATGCTCGGCGAAGAGACAGGCAAAAATACGTGGGAAGAATAAAGTAAAATTTAGGACTTCCAGCAAAAGAATTTCTTTTGTGTGCTATATACTGGTATATTGTGAGGGTGTGGACTTCAAGGTTACTTGTATTAAGTTTATGACTGTGTTTATCACGCGAAGGGATGCGGCATGCTTTTAGTTAGGGTTACAACCATATTGCCGCTTTGTCTCCCTGGGAACAGTACATTCTATGCCCCTTTCGGCATACATCAATCAGACAGCTGTTATGCTTGATGAGAGTAGAGAACGTGAAGCTAGCACAGGCTGGGTTTGGGGACTTCTTAGCTGACACTCGTGTGAGCAGGTGGAAGGGGAAGCGTGTCGATAATAAAGAGGTGTATATTGTTGATAAAATTTCTAACAGCGCCGGACACAAATAAATTGATTGTGAATATTAAAGTATAAAAATTGAAGTGACTGTGAGAATAAAACTAAAGAGGCCTAACCACAAATATCCTTCTTGTCATCTAGTCGGTAGATACTTAACATTCCCTGTGGCCACCACGCGTTATATTCCCTGAGTGGAGTTCGTGTTCCCGTCTTTGAGATTTGGCCGGTTATACAGGGAGAGTCTATAGCTAGAGGCCCCAAACTATTGTCTACACAAAATTATGTTATTGAGAAAATGATTAGAAAATTTGTATACACATACTGGGAACGACGCAAAACAGGACCTGTTCATAATCGATGCTGAAACTGGTCTCCTTTCACATCCAAGCACAATTGAATACGTTTCTCCAAATTCTGGAATACTTTTCCCAAAGTGTCGAAGTTGCCGGCTTCAATCTTTTGGTGTATAGCGTCTTTGAATTGTTCTATTGTGCGGGGTGTATTTTTGTACACTTTGCCTTTCAATAGGCCCCCAAAAATAAGTCGGCAGGCGTTAGATCGGCTTCTCCTTGTCTCTAACTTTTTAACCAATTTCTGGATGGAACACATCGATGGTGCACGTCTTTCACCAAATTCCGTTCGAAATGCCGTCTGGCATGCTTTAAATGAACCTGTTTGCCAGTATTTACGAACGAGAAACCTGCGCTGTTCGACTGTACACATAGGCAATAGTTTGGGGCCTCTAGCGAGAGACTCGCTCTGTATAATCTCTGTTGGGGATTGTTGTCTTGGGATCCGCATTACCATAGAATTTTCCACATTAATTTCCAGTCCGTATCATCTTAAAATTTCAAGTAGTCTATCTATCATGTACTGTAGCATCGTCTCTTCTTTAGGCAGTAGCACAACGTCAGCTAAACATTTTACCATGCGAAGTATCTGTCCCCCTGCTATGAAGCCCCCAAACCCTTCAAGGCCTTACTTGGTAAAGTATTCGCTGTACAAGTACAATATATTGGCGACAAACTACAACGTCGTCTAATTCCTCTTCCAATCTTCACACTTCGTGCCTCTCCTTGGCCCAGTTTATTTTAATATTCTGATCCAAGTACAATTTTGTGATCAGTCTTCTTTCACGACAGTCGAATCCAGTTCCCTTTAGGATCTGCACTAATTTTTGCCAGTTTACACGGTCAAATACCTTCTGCCAGTATATGAAGCACTCACACAGTTCCTTTACTAAGTCCAAAGTTCGTTCTGATATTATTCTTAGCATTCTAATCGCATCCCTAGTTCCTTTTCATCTTCTAAATCCGAACTGATATTCTCGAAGTAAAACGTCGTCATATAAAATTTACATGTTAGTTCCAGCAGCGTTAATTTGTGTGTTGTGAATTCACAGACACAGGATTTGTGTGTTCTTTTTCCAGTAAGGCATTTCATGTAGCACAACAGTAGGCATTTTCGTAGCTCGAGGGACTTGTTTTATCATTTTACAGTAAAGTAATATTACCGTCTCTAATGTCGGAAAATCTGCTTTCCGGCCACTGAAAGCAGAGTTTCAATCAGTCGAAGTTTATAGGTAGAAGATCACGTATTTGTGGCCCCGTTATTCACCCGACTTCAATCCATTCAATTTATTTTTTGTGAGGAGGTTCGTGAAGAAGTGTTAACCTCTGAAGTAACATCAGTAATTCATCTGAAGAAAATAATATCGAGCTACAGTTGGAGTTTTGACGACACATTTGAATTAAGTCACGTGTAGGATCTAAGTCGACCTAGAAACACATCTTATATCGAAAAAAATACACCGGTAACAAACACAAGCAAGTTGTTTTGATATATTTTGATGTAACTACGTAGTTCGATATCTACTCCCAGTTAAGTTCACACCCTACCGGCATACAAGAAACACCAACCTACGGTAAGTTCATCGCGTAAAATGCAAACTAAAATCTCTGGTTACATTTCCTTGATATCATATATCTTATATTAATTCATTACAGATCGTCCAGATGGTATATGCAACCACCAAATAGCAAATTTCAAGTTTTATTAATATATTATAGATTTTATCATACAACAACGATCATGTGAACATTTTAACATACTGCTTCATTGAGTTTTAATTATAATAATTTTAATACTTCTGTAACTTTAAAAATCACAAGCTTGAGACTCCCTGAAGATGGTGTAGATGCATTGAAACATGTAAGGGTACTTACGATATAATATATATATATATATACAGGATGTCCCAGGAGGAAAGGACCTAACTTCGGGAGAGTGTTCCTTAGGTCAAACTATACCGATATAACCCAAAACACCTATATCCAAAGTTCAATGGTTACGGA
>Ga0123352_10021584_pt1 | contig 10259 bp, 5 predicted proteins | sample TergutLab28metaG_FD_89700 | JGI IMG/M metagenome (GOLD analysis project Ga0123352, IMG submission 89700) | Labiotermes labralis P1 segment gut microbial communities from Petit-Saut dam, French Guiana - Lab288 P1 | ecosystem: Host-associated > Arthropoda: Insects > Digestive system > Gut ...
CCTCGTATACAGTCGATCTTAGTAACTTTAGTCCTACATTATTTTATGCTCCCTGAGGATGATCCCATAGAGGGATTGAAACATGTACGAGATATTTTAAATCCATTTTAATCCAATAATGTGCTTTTAAATGGTTTGACAAGTATGTGCAATTAGTTGGTTTTAATAAATATTGATACTGACATATTTAATTAGCACACCAACTAATGCACACATATAACATTTTTTAAATCAAAATATTTAAGAGCGCTCCAACATGTATCAAACCTAAGTTCATCTTCAGGGAGCTACAATGTTCCTTGCTGAAGTCACATTTAAAAAAAAAACACTCACTGATTTAAAAAAATGTGACTTTAGCAAGGAACAGTGTAGCTCCCTAATGGATGATCTTAGGATCGAAACATGTTGGAGCGATTTTAAGTGTTTTAATGTAAAAAAATTTTGTTTATGTGCATTAGTTGGTGTGCTAATTAAATGACTCTACGAAATGCACGGTGCAAAGATAAAGATTCATATTGACATACTGACGGATTTTTCAATTATCATGACACATTCAAGTGGCCTTCCCGAAATGCATTTTCAAGACTTCTTAAAAATTTAAAATAGGTCTCTGGAAGATCAACTTGATATATGTCTACAATTATTCGGACTTCGAAGGATACCTGTTTTTGAAAATTGTACCAGTAGTTTTTAATGTCTGTAAACACCTTCTGTATATGAATATTTATATTATGCAACTATACTGCGGTAGATTTTTATGTTATGTTGGCCGTGCTTCTCTATATAATCTTGTAAATGAAACCAACTTGGTGCACGATTTATTCTTAGCGTATTTCGGCTATTTTATTTATAACCTGTACATGTTTCGGACCTCTCCACGCCCATTAGGAGGAACAAAATTATTTATGCGACACTTGGTACTTGTTATTCTGTATATCTGACTGTCTGGTATGCAGGATAGAATGCATACCACAGTCAGCTATACAGAATGACAAATATCAAGTGTCGCATAAATAGAGTTGTTTCTCCTGATGGTGGACATAGAGAAGTCCAAAATATGTATAGGTTATAAAAAATTGACGAAATACAATAAGAATAAATCGTGCACCAATTTGGTTTCATTTACAAGATTATCCTGCAGGAGTTCTTCATCCCACTAAAACTTCCCTGAAAACTGTCAAGGTCGACAGAAGTGTGTGTCACACCTATGTAAATAAACAAAATAATTACTTTTTTATGTCAAAGTAATGGTAGCTCCAAAATTGGCAATAAACATGCAGTAGACGTATTGTTTAATGGATGCCAAGCAATTGCTGAAGAGGAGATGGGACATGGACTTTAGATTGAATTTGTTATGTCTTGCCGCATGCATTCAATTAGAAGTGCTAATAGCTGACTAACAGATACACTTGAAATTACTTATATCTTTGGAAACTGTGTTTACTGAAAACAAACTTATCACACTTTTGTAACTATAAAAGCAAAATCCGTCTTTTGGTTCGCTTTTTCTACCCACTAAACACCGTGATAGGATTTTGCATAGAGCTCGAAAAAACTGATTTTGTCCCTCTCTTTCTTCTGTCGGTCTCTGTCAATATTGGACCCTTATAAAAGACTGATTCGTCACATAAATTATGTCTTGTTAGGAACAAGGAAGCAGCTCTCGCGACTAAGGTTCCACGCGTCGTACGTACTCGTTTTCTGCTTTCGCCCATGCTCGCGCGAGCAAACTACTTCGTGCACTGTCTTTTCGACGGGGTTATTTAGAATTCGATAGAGATTATTTTTAACTGCCTTCAGATGTTGCCAGTAGAGCTAATGGATACGAATAAGTGTAGAAAAACACTTGGGTGTTTGGAATGTGAAAACAGTGTATTTAGTAATAAGAAAGTTTAATTTAAGCAGTTCAAGTTGCCTCAAACAGGAAACTTTCGGACACTGATCAATTAAGAGGATATCTACTTTGTATATTATGTACAAGGGATATTCAGTAAATAATAATTTAGAAAGAGTGGAGCTTCTGTATGCAATGAATGGTTATAAGATCATTGAGTTTTACGAAGATTCAGAGTGTCAGCTTGTGTGTTGAAAATAAAACGAGACTAGATCTAAGAATATTACAGTTCTGATTATCCTGCACAACAGTTATGAAAATATCTAAAATACCGTTTACTCGTGTAAGAGGTTAAACTAAGTAACTTCTTAAAGAGTGTAGTTACAGCCTATAGCCGACAGATTACTTTTACAAAGAGAGACGACCGCGGCCACAAAATGTGCGAAGAATACCGAACATCCTTTATTATTTTCATTTTATTACCGTGCAATGTGAGAACAATATTTATTAAGACCAACTAATTGCACATACTTGTAAAATCATTAAAATCACATTATCTGATTAAAAATGGATTCAAAATTTCTCCAACATGTTTCAATCCCTCTATGGGATCATCCTCAGGGAGCGTAAATTAGTGTAGGTATGAAGTTACTAAGACAGACTGTACATGAGGTTGTCTGGTAGCATGCAGTTTTGTTTACGTTATGTCCGTCTGGTTCGGCCTGTGTTCCTCGTCCGCTGTGAGTGCTGTGTCACTGTACTTTGTTGGAATGTCCACTTTACTTGGTTGGAAGTGGACACTTCCAACCAAGTACAGTGACACAGCACTCACAGCGGACGAGGAACACAGGCCGAACCAGAAGGACATAACGTAAACAAAACTGCATGCTACCAGATAACCTCATGTACAGTCTGTCTTAGTAACTTCATACCTACACTAATTTACGCTCCCTGAGGATTATCCCTTAGAGGGATTGAAACATGTTGGAGAAATTTTAAATCCATTTTTAATCAGATAATGTGATTTTAATGGTTTTACAAGTATGTGCAATTAGTTGGTCTTAATAAATAATATTATCCTTTATTATTATTATTATTATTATTATTATTGACCGCATATTATTATTGTGATTAATTGATTGAAGATTGGTGAACCAACAAAAGCTTTTTTAAGAGGCGACGTTTCCGTTTATGAGTCACAATTGTATATTTTGAAGGTCAGTCACCAATAACACAACGTTTGTGTTCATTTTACATGCAACATGTTTCGGCTATATTCTGAGCCGTCATCAGGCTTTTATAAGAAATTAACGCAGAACGTTTAAAACTGCATTACGACGGATATATCTCCTTTATATTAAACTATATTGTAAATGTGTGTGTGTGTATCAAGGGTAGTTTAACAACAAGTATGTAAACAAAAACCTTTTTCATATTTATAATATATTGTACTGTAAAGGGAAGATCTACATCCTAGGGCAGTTTTAAAATTTCTGTATTAACCTTTTTAAAAAGGCCTGAAGATGGCGCAGAATAGAGCCGAAACATGATGTCTGTAAAATAAAGATATACTGTGTTGTGTGTAGCCGACCTTGAACGTACATATTGGTGAGAAAAACTTTTATTGGAGAGCTAGAAAATAAAAATGAAGACTTGTATTTTACTGAAGCAGTCTGGACTTACGTTCAGCGTCGGTACTCTGACAAAACGTTCCTGTTTAGCGTAAATAAAAATACGTAGAGCGTCCAGAAATTAGAGATAACACGCAATAATTTTTTTTATAAATATATATTTAAAAAATTCTTAACAACTTTCTCTAACTATTTCTCAACTTAATCACCACCTTTGTCAAGGCATTTGTCAGGCCTGGATACCAGTTTTTGTATCCTGATATTACAGAACTCCGCCTCCTTCGCACGCAACCAAGTAGTGACTTCGTTATTCACCTCTTCGTCTTCGTGGAACTTCTGGCTGGCCATATATTACTTTAAATGTAAAAACAATGGAAATCCTTGGGAGCGAGGTCTGAGCTGTGAGTGGGATGGTCGAAAACATACAAGCCGTGATTTCCCTCCCCATATCACCCGTTTTGTATCTTTAAATAACCCTCGTAAAATCAGCTACTCATATATTTTCCTCACATATATGCTACACCTGATTACTTAGAGAATAATCAGATATAATATTCAACATTGCGTGGCCGTCAGTCCTTCAGCCGCAAGTATTTGTATGACTAACATGTTTGTTGGTATATTGTACCTTAAAGATCGCCAATTGGCGTTTTTCAGTTTACTAACGATCAAGTGCTTTGCGTGTAAGGTTTGTTCTTTTCAAACCTTGAGTGCCATTGTAAGACAATTTGTTGACATAAAGGTGGTACAAAAAATTTTGTAATTCTAGGTATATATAAATATGCAATGAAATTTGACATTTGTTTACTTATTAGTTTACCTTGTATCGTCATTCAGTTTACTTTGTATTGTTAAGTAGTGTTTGTTTGTAATTAATTTTCTCACTGTTATCATTCAAAATACCTTAAGTAACACTAAATATGTCGATAGTTCAGCAGCCATATTTACACGACCTACAACTGTGTAAATCGACCCCATTGGCCGCGCGGTCTAAAGCGTGGATCTATGCCTCTCGCTTGCTCAGACTCGAATCCCTCCTGCGCCATTGTTGTTTGTTTCTTGCAGATGTTGTGTGTTGTCAGGTAGAGGTCCCTGTGTCGGGCTGATCGTTCCTCCAGAGGAATCCTAAGGACTGTGGTGCGTCTGAGTGTGATCGATAAACCTCTCAGAGGAGACCTAGGCACGCTAGGGCTTTCAAGATATAAAAAACTACGTAACTAAAGAATCCACAATGACTGTGACTCCATCAGAGAGATTAGTCGCCAAGCGATTAACATCAGTTTCCAGCCATGAAACAAAATATTGACGGCAACATACTTAAAGAAGACCTCAAGGTTGAAACAAATGGGAAACGATGACTGATAAAAAATGAAACGGTCTTTATCAACAGGAAGTAGAAAAACCCGTCTCTCGCTATATACATAACTCAATTGTAGCAGGAAGTGTATGTAAAAGTAGTGAATTAGCAATACAATTTAACAAGAAATAATCTTATATATGTCGAAAGTAACTGTGTTTTAAACGTACATTATCAATAACACTTACATGAATGCGTTCTGAGAAACCGCGAATATATGTCGATGAGATATGAGGACGCCAGTGAGTGTGCAGGTTGCTATACAGCCTAAAACTTTAGAAGTTTGTAACAGTGAATCAGTATAGCGTAGATCGGTACAGTGATTGCGGGCTAGACAAAGGAGGAACTATGCCTTGATATTCAGGTCGAGCAACAGATTTTTTTTCAAAGAGTCCAGATGGACTCTGGCTTACATACAATGGGTAACGAGGACTTTTTGCAGGAATAAAGCTCCTGGGGTGCGAAGCTGACCACTCACCTCCATCTAAGCTGACCACTCACCTCCATCTAAACTGACCACTCACCTCCGTCTAACCTGACCACTCACCTCCATCTAAACTGACCACTCATCTCCGTCTAAGCTGACCACTCACCTCCATCTAAGCTGACCACTCACCTCCATCTAAGCTGACCACTCACCTCCGTCTAAGTTGACCACTCACCTCCATCTAAGCTGACCACTCACCTCCATCTAAGCCGACCACTTATCTCCATCTAAGCCGACCACTCACCTCCGTCTAAGCCGACCACTTATCTCCATCTAAGCCGACCACTCACCTCCGTCTAAGCTGACCACTTATCTCCATCTAAGCCGACCACTCACCTCCGCCTAAGCTGACGTAGAGAATGAATGGTGCTGTACTTCCACCCGCCCATTTGATTTATGGTGTGCGCATGAACGACTTAACTTACGAAAATGTAACTGAAATGTCAGTAGTTAAGAATTGGGCAGGACACGGTTTTAATGTTTCCATTTGAGTGTACTCTTCCAGAATTCACCCGGGGCGACTGAGGAAACCAGCACAATAATTAGTCCAGACATTTGGTAATCGGTCAAAATTGTTAACATCTATTTCCCGATCAGAAAGAGGATTATAGAGACAGCTGCTGTCAAACTGTCCTGCTGGGGGGAAACCTAAGGAAAAAGCTATAATTAATGCAAAATATTTTCTTATAATTAGATATTTCTGATTTAGATTACAGTCTTCTTCAACAACGGCCGTGAATTTTTGTAGAAAATTAGGTCTGCCTGCTAATTTATTACATAACTTCGAATCCTGAAAGCCCACAATATCATTACCGCCCCTAGAATCTCAAACCTCGTACACTTGCGTAGAAAACCAAAAAATGCACACAGATAAAAATACGTTTCTTTAAATCTCACCAAAACTTTTCGATCCCAAAAGCGACGGAAATATGGTGGTGAAATTTAATACACCATAGAACACATTTTATCGGTGTAAATTTGTTCAGTTACTACATTAGTGTAAATATTACTTAGTGCACTATGTGGAACATATAATGCCTATGCACTTGTCTATGTGTTTTAATTCTACAAGAAAGTTTTTAATTCGCGATTTATGGTTTGGCTTGGGATGCTCTTGAATCTCTCGTGGATTAAATAAAACTTGCACATAGCAATCTGACTTGGTAACTTAATGAATTAGAATTTCACATAAAGATTTGAGAATCACATTTAAGGTATAGTTTGAGTTTGATGTTTGTGTGACTGTGCATCACTGATAAAATAATATAAACAGCCAACTAGACGCAACAATAAAAAATTTTATTGATAATTACAAACAGTTCAACACGTTTCGAGCGATAATTTCGCCCATCCTCAGGAGCACCAGACTGTGTTTATAGCTTGTGTTATAATGCAAAGGGAATGATGCCTGCTGGAAGGCGGCATCGCTGGTGCATTATTATTGTTGCAGCTAGTTGGCTGTTTATATTATTGTGGAGTATGAGATTTGAATATTATAGGAAACACACAGGAGAGGAAACATTGACAGTCTTTGTGTGGGCGATGTTAATCCTTCGTTATCACAAAAGCAGAATAAGTGCTCTTCACACAACTATCTGCTTATCACATAAGAATGTGTGTCAATAATTTGTAATTCCTTAGGAGGAGGGAATTTTTAGAATTACGCTATCTGACACATTCTGACCAATGACGACATGATGGAGGTAAATTTTTCTTTGTGCAAACCATGAAGGCATATGCAGTAGTAGATGTATAGCTTTAATCTTACTTAAACTCGGAGTTGGACGGATTTGAGTGGATAGATTCAGGCCCCGGCCGCTTTAACCTGGGAAAAGAACATTTTCTAACACACTGAGTAGGAGGTTACATTGCCTCTAGCGCCAGTATGGAAATTTTGAACATGAGATGACACTCTTAACACTTACTGGATCCAAGGCCTTTTGTCACTCGTGTAGCCTACACCCTATTCACCATGTCAACCGTAAACATGGTCACGGTTCCGCTATTAATGTATACAGAAGGCCTGTAGACACTCATGTGACATATATATACCAGTTACAATGTTGAGATTCGGGCGAGACAGAGTGAAGGGAGGGTCAAACCATTTTACGATTAATTTAAAGCAGGAAAATCTAACACTGCATGTAGGTCATACAGCATATCATGTAATCGTGTGACGATTTCTCACCGTACCGAGACCCGTTTCCATTCACAAAGTAGCCCACTTAGGAATTACACTAATATCTACTTTTTATTCTTCCTGCCAACAATTACTCCACAAGATATTGCATATTAGCTTACTATTTTTCCAGAAATATGCTTTAAGCTACATCGGCAAACACATGCCGGAGGCCTGCTCTCAGTCGAGGCTTTGCATCTGACATAGCACTCGGCCAGCCTCTCACGAAGAAGGTTAAATTCAGTGAGTTCTGTTCACAGAATGTGGAATAGAAATTTCCGAAAGTTTTTCATGAATTTCCGATAAATGTGTCGAAAGTAACATTATGTTGATCTGCCTTCTTTCCCAGCCGGTTTAACGAACATTTACCAAATGAATAAAAAATACGGTGACGACTTTAGGGCTTATCATTGGAATATGACGTGAGAAGAATTTTGTACATGAGAGTTTGCACAGAGATTGGCTAGCTCAGTCACTACAGTGGCTAGAATGAAAGCTGGAAGTCCGAGTAATTGTGTTTCGATTCCCGGCAGGGACAAGAGTGTCAGCTCTTCCTTAAAGCTTGCAGATTGCCTTTAGAGCCGCCCAAACTTCCAATTTAACGAACAAGGTGAAAATTTCCCTGGGTGAAGTGGCTGGGAGGGAAAACCTGACAACTTACTTCCATCAATAGCTGAGACTAAGAGTGAGCGGAGCATTACATTCAATTCTCATATGCCATCGTTGGGAGCAGGGGAACATTCTTCTTCCTGTTACAGACCTAGGTACAGTACATGCCGAAAGCCTGTGGCTATTACGACCATTTATCAGAGGAAAATGAGGGCAACGAATTCCTCTGTATGTAAATATCATACACACCTACTCAGCAATAGATCCTTTCATACTTTACACATATAATATATACAGGGTTATTCAAAATTATTGTTGGAGTTTTAACAACTTGTCATACACAATACACTTGAGATAGGAATATATGTATTTTTTATTTAATAGAAAAACACTCCAGGTTTTTGTGTCACACTTTACAGGTGTTTTTTACGTGCACCAGTTGTAATTCTACAAATATGAACACGATAAACGAGTTCGATCCATGTCAGGGGTGATGGTTTCATTGACGGTTCTGATTCGTACCTTCAGTTCCGGGATACTTGCGGGAAAAGGAGGAACATAAACCTGATCCTTGACGTAACCCCATAGAAAGAAATCACGTGGAGTTGCATCTGGAGAACGAGTTGTTACAACTCCGACAATCATTTTGAATAACCATGTGTATATATATATATATATATATATATATATATATATATATGTATAATGGAAAAGAAGTTGCATGGGAGTCGCGGTGCTACAATAAATTACATTACTCGCCTTGACTAACTGAGAAGAACAAAACTTTAAGAACTGTGACTCATTTCCTAGTCACGTTACGAAACCGAGACATCTAAGTTACGAACCCGGAGATGTACCCACCAAAAACTGAAATCCGTTTAAAATTTTTCGAGCTTCTTTATTATACAAGGAATACCCTTTGTTTGAATTGTTGCAAAATTGAAATCTTTGAAAATCATTGTGTTTTTATGTCAGACTCTCTTATTTTTAGGTCTTACGTCATAGGCATGGAACTTGGACTTAGAGGTGGCAAACATATTTACACATAAAGGCAAAAACAAGCAGTCTAAGGGGGACTAAAGGTTATATTGATGTGTAATATTGTATGTTACTCTAAACGTATTGTGCAATGATGTCATACAAATTTGGGAGTTGTGAGAAAGAAGCAAAAAATGGCACTGATCCGTTCTTAAGAAATTTTCCTACTCTTCACCTCTACAAATCTGAAAACATCTTAAGGATTTCAGCATTGAAATTCGTAAGAATTTGCTTAGGGATGAAAGAAGCGGTATAGGAACAAAGCAGTAGAAAACACTGTACATTTTTAGATATAACGGAATGTTCTTGAAAGAAACACGTCTGTCGGACTCTTTAAGATTTGTTACAGTGTGCTTTATCATAGTCTTTCACGGCGAGGAGATTTGGTTATAGAAATAACTAGAAATGCCAACTTGATGCAACGAGGTAATTTTACTTTTGTATTCTTAGCTCGACGTGTTTCGGGTAAATACGCCCATCATCAAGAGCATTCGATGTTGAGTTCCAGCATATGGTTTTCTGCACCTACGCAGCGGCTCTCAAGACCACCACCCATCCAAAAACTCGGGGCAGAAAACCATATGCTGCAAATCAACATCTAATGCTCCTGATGATGGTCGTATGTACCCGAAACATGTCGAGCTAAGAATACATCAATAAAATTACCTTGTTGCATCAAGTTGGCATTTCAAGTTATTTCATGAGGAAGATGCACGGTCAAACAACCCTCAAATTAGGTTATAGTTTTGAATCGTGTATCACAAATCCCATTGAAATAAGTTTAATAATAAAAGGGTCGCGGGGCTCTTAAATTTATTGAAATATGGCAGTAGCTCTCAGCCTGTGTGTAGCGACATGCTATGGTAATGCACGACATTCTACGTAAGATTGATGGTAACAAATTTAATATCCAGGTTAAAATCTCGACACCGAGAAACCAACACGATTTCCTTATACAAAGGCACAAACATTCTATGAAATAGGAAGTAAAGGTAAAGTTTTCCCGTTCAGGCCCGGTGTGGCTCAGAGGGCGGGTAGAGGTATTGCTCTACTCTTTCGTGAGGGGGTGAGTGGTCAGCAGCACGCCCCGGCCGCACTTACCCCCGGGAAAGAGCCGGTACCCA
>Ga0123352_10021586_pt1 | contig 10259 bp, 10 predicted proteins | sample TergutLab28metaG_FD_89700 | JGI IMG/M metagenome (GOLD analysis project Ga0123352, IMG submission 89700) | Labiotermes labralis P1 segment gut microbial communities from Petit-Saut dam, French Guiana - Lab288 P1 | ecosystem: Host-associated > Arthropoda: Insects > Digestive system > Gut ...
AGAGAGAGAGAGAGAGAGAGAGAGAGATTCTCAGCAATGCCAGTTAAGTTATGAAATACTGCAAAATGTCGTTGTAATATGGGCGTTGTTTAAATTTTCTTCATATGCATGTCCGCGTTGACCAAGCAATGTTTATTTTGAATAACCAACTGCTAGTGCTGGGTCGCTGCGTCGCCTGCTATCTGTAGAGTGCCACCGCTTGAACGCGTCTGGTATTAGGAATGTGTTAATATAAACCTTTCAAGAGATCTCTGTGGGATGTTTAAAAGTAGTTTGGTAGGTGAACGCTGACTTCACACTGCATTTCATTCACGTTTCCCTTCGTTTCCAAGCCTCTGTCACAGGCTGATTCGTAAGATACCAATGATACACAGCGCCGACCGAAATGAGGGTGTTGCTAACGTAAGGGGAGTTTCAAGAATGGGAAGAAATTAGGGTAAACTACAAGACATTTGTTATCTTTGGAGGGTGGAGGAACATAACTGGTGATTCCGGTTGAATCTCGAAAATATTTCCTGAGTAAAAACCAGATATAACCGCCGCCCTGATACGACTCAGTTACACTATGCAATAATGTGGAATGCCAACTTGAGTTTCTTTTTTCCTGTGGCGCTGCGGCCCAACGCGGGCCATGGCCTCCTCATTCTTGAGGTTTCTAGATCACACACAGCGACGCATCACAGTCGGTAGGACTCCTCTGGACTAGTGATCAGCTCGTAGCAGAGACCTCTACCTGACAACACACAACACTCACAACAGACAGACATCCATGCCCCCGTTGGGATTCGAACCCACAATCTCAGCCGGCGAGCGGACGCAGACCTACGCCTTAAGACCGCGCGGCCACTGGGACCGGCAATGCCAACTTGATGCCACAAGGTAATTTTATTGATATATTCTTAGCTCGACATGTTTCGGGTGCATACGTCCATCATCAGGAGCATTAGGTGTTGAGTTGCAGCATATGGTTTCCTGCACAGAGTTTTTGGGTGGGTGGTGGTCTTTAGAGCCGCTGCGTTGGTCATGTGTACGGTGCGGATGGTGCACGGCACCAAACGCACCGTACACACGACCCACGCAGCGGTTCTCAAGACCACCACCAATCCAAAAACTCGGTGCAGAAAACCATATGCAGCAACTCAACACCTAATGCTCCTGATGATGGGCGTATGTACCCGAAACGTGTCGAGCCTTGTTGCATCAAGTTGGCATTCCACATTATTTCACGAGGAAGATGCACGGTCAAACAACCGTCAGTTACACAAGTCAGAAACACCCCTCCAAAGTCTTCGTGTGCACATAAATTGGCGCACTTTGATGACTTTCAGTTTTTGGATTATTTTTTTGTGATGAAGGTAAGAGTAAAGCAATATCTGTACAGGCCTGCTCAGGCCCAGAGGGTTCCAGGAGTTCGAGATTGTCAGATTTCAACACAGTCGGCATAAGAAGGTGGTAAAGTTGTCAGCCCTGCGCACCTACCGCCTTTGTTGTTTATTTGGGCTGGTATGATGTGTGATAATATTGGGGGTATTATCAGTGCGGTTAGGGGTTGGTATTCATGGTACTGATTTCTGTTAAGAGCATGAGTGGACCCCAGGGCCATAGTGCGGCCAGAAGGGTTATGTCATTAAAAAATTCCAGTGACACCAGCGACCTTCTTGTTTGTAGCGCAGTGCCTCAACCAACTCCGCTACAGTGTGCCCTCGCATTTTTTAAAAATAGTTCATCCGCAAATTGTGATTTCTGATTGAATTTGATGTAGACTACCATTTGCCATGAAATTCTAACACAAATTTGGATGTATTTAATTGGATATTGAGTAGGCCTATACTAAATATTATACCAGATATATTTTACAATTTCTGAAGTGAAGCCGCTAATTTTAATAACAGCCGTATATCGTAATAACTCTAACATTACATTTCCAACATCATGTATTGCTGTATTAACCTTTTGACGCCTAATGTCAACTATAGTGGTCGTACCGCACCTCTAACATCTAAAGTTGCATTTTATATATTTATTCAACAAATTTAGGTACTGAATATTTTAAACATGGTATACACCCTCCGTTTTTTTCTCTTCAAAATCCATCTCGTTTCATAATTCTAACATATTTAGTTCCTGTGTTATTCACATTTTATATACAGGGTGTGCTAAAATTAAAAAAATAATTGCGGCGCCAAAAGGTTAATGGTATACTGGCACTGTGTATTGTACTATTTAGAATTGACAAATCCATGTACTAATGCTGTACTTGTCTTCTTGTGTTTAATGATGCTTCCCGAAATTGGCTAGAAATAATAGCCGTAACATGTAGGAGTGGTTATCTGTGTGTGGACAGGTGCATTTGGTTAGTAATTAAATCTTATGCCCGTTATAGTATGTGCATTCGAATCCCGCTGAGAGCATGGACGTTCGTCTGTTATGTTTGTCGTGTGTTTTGTAGGTAGCGGCCCCAAAGACGAGATGATCCCTCGTTCAGAGGAGTCCTACTGAGTGTGTGTGTGTGTGATCTAGAGACCCCAGAGGAGACGGCCTGGGCCCGAATTGTGCTGTCGCACCGCAGGAAAAAATCTCCTTGCCCGTCTAATTGATTATTAACACAGGTTTTGTTTGTCAGCATTATTACGTTATTACAAGGAAGCTTTATCGGTGACATCTTGTATTTGTAGGCCCATGCATATTTTCAAGCACTTTATGCAGTCATCTAATAACAAGATATGGACAGGCATTGAATTTTGTCTTCCAGCATTTTAGAATCTGTTCAGCCAGAACAATAACGTATAATAAAATTAATTATATACGTCAGCACTACCTTTTTATGTATACATAAGGCTACATGTTTCGACCTAGCATTCGGTCATCTTCAGGCCTACATAGCAGACTAAGTCATTGGTGCCGTGTGCACATTGGGGACCCAATATGTTTACATTAGTGAAATACATAAATTCTGGTAAGTTTCTTTGCAAAATACTTACCAGATTTTATGTATTTTACTAATGTAAACCTATTGGGATCCCAATGTGCACACAGCACCAATGACTTAGTCTGCTATGTAGGCATGAAGATGACCGACTGATGGGTCGAAACATGTAGTCTTATGTATAAATAAAAAAAATGTAGTGCTGACTAAATAATTAATTTTATTGTACATTCATTCCAGCAGTTCGTGATCCCTTCTTCCAGAACACTAACATTTGGTTTATACGCATGGCCGAACAGTCGGTAAGCCGGACGCCCGGAGAGCAAATGACGTACAGTCATATGAGCAGAGTAGTGTTTGGTCTCAAGAGGCGTTAAATCCACGCAGTAGATAACACGTAAGATCTCAAGAGTCCAAATTTTGTTCTTATTTTGTCTGAATTGAATATTACTTTTGTAGTTACGAATGCGCACGCCATGTGGCAGTTACTGTCTCAAACAGCACGCCGGTATGAAGCATGCAAAAGGTATGTATGATTTGGCCAGTTTTCAGCCACGCACTTGACAGATGTATGTTATTTCTAGGTCTTAACCCCACTCATTTTATCAAGTTGTCGTTCCAGAACTTAACCCCAGGTCGTGATGTGTGTTTTCAGTAAAACTGACTTTCATGTCGCCTCTCAAGGGCTTTGTGATGTACCCAGTAGCTTCACAGTTTCCCGGAATTCGCTAGTATATTTTACAAGAATTGCTGCATGAAGGAAATGTTGTCTCATAAGTTGGCACGACTCATAGCGTCATCTCAGAAATAGCTTCGCCATTTCATAACATCTGAAGGCATAATGTTGATTGTTTGTTTCTTTAGTATGCGTGAGATAGCGTCGCAGTTGAAAAAAATCAGTAACTGAACAACGTACTGATATCATATTTTGCGTTTTGCTGCAGAAATCACCAGCGGAGTTATTAACCACGTTGCACCAAACGCACGGAAAGGGACAAACGACAAAATCTCAGGTGTGTGTGACTTGGCGTTTCCATAATGGACGCGAGAGTGTTGACGACGACCCGCGTAGTGGTCGCCCATCAGCGTCAACAAATGATGCTAGAGGTTGTGAGAAGTGACAGTAAGAAATCTGTGGACCAAACTGTATCAGAGGTTGGAATTTCTGTATGAAATTGTCAAAGTATTCTTCATGGTGTGTTGACCATGCGCCGCGTTTGCAACATTTTTTTTATCTCCCTTTGCTGACGTCCGAAAAAGAAGGAACACATACAAGTATTTTCGGTGACCTCATCGACATGGCTGATAAAGACAACAAATTCCCTAACAACATAAACACATGGGATGAAACATGGTGCTTATTGTACGATCGACAAGCAAAACGGCAATCTTATGATTGGAAATTATCATCATCACCTCGAAGCAAAAAATTTCGAGTCGATGGAGTTAAAGGAAAGGTTATGCTGTACCTTTTTTTTTTTTTAGGGCCAGGACACTCGCTATTTTGAGTCCATTCCTGAAGGCAAAGCTGTGTCCATTGACATGCGCTGTCGCCTTGGGGATGCGGTCAGTAGGAAATGCCCGAAAAATGGAGAACCAACAATTAGGTTCTACTTCACGACAATTCCCCAGCACACCGGTTAATTTTGGTCAGGAATTTCTTAGCAGAGAATGCGACAATGGGGGGGTCCCCCATGCTCTCCTGACATGGCTCCAGCTGATTTTTACCTGTTCCCTCGACTGAAATCAGCATTAAAGAGAGGGCACTTTTGTGATGCTACTGACATAATTAGGAATGCGACGGAGGAGCTGAAAAGGCTTTCACAAAGTAGCTTCCATATTTGCGCTGGAAGAAGTGTATAGTTGTACAAGGGGACTATTTTGAAGGAAATATAGCGTAAATGGTTGTGCTGTTTTGTATTTCTCAGAAATGAAGTGATTCCTGGGAACATTTTGAAGCTACCACGTACAAGAGTGGATCATTAGAAGATTTGTGTGCGGAAATCATGACTAGAGACGGGAACGGAAATTCCGGCGGGGTTTTCAATACAAGGGTACAGACACACGGATGAGGTGGCTTACAAAAACCGGGTTGTGGTTTTGCAATATGCTGAGCCTGTCTCAAGTACGTGGCAAGGTACACCACAAGGAACTCCATTCTGACGATGGTATTGCAGTTACTGGTAGTGCAGTAGTGAGCAATGTTTTGGGTGACCGTGTAGTTCATCAGGATTAGAGTAGACGGATCATCGAGAGTGGCGTCACTAGCGAATTGGTCTGTGTTAAAATGTATTCATATCTCTCCCGACTTCCAGATATTTCAGAGGGCCAGATACTAGGGCACTAGAAAGTCATCAAACAACGCGGTCATGACCCCAAAGACGGTTCCGCCCAATTACAATTTCAAAGTCAGTTACCACGTGATTTTTTTACATTATACGGCAAGAGTCCTGACTTTCAAGAGTCCGTAAGGAATTTGCTGTTTTACAAACAGTTATCGTATGGAATGGTAGCTAGTCGATATGAAGGTGGCAACGCGGTTGGGACTCAGAGGGTGTTGTGGTGCTCGAACGGTGACATTACTGATCTTAAATTCACGCAGAAGCAGGTCCATCGAACATTCGGAACAGACTTTACACTGCTGGAAGTGTAGTTATCGCTCAAAACGGTTGATACTGCTGCTGCTGCTACTACTACTACCACTGCTACTACTACTGCTGCTACTACTACTACCACTGCTACTACTACTACTACTGCTGCTACTACTACTACTTCCACCAACCAATATACTACTAGTACTACCATCAACTACTCTTACTACTACTACTACTACAACTACAATAACAACTACTACTACTAGTACCACCAGCCACTACTACTGCTACTACCACCACCACCACCAACTACTCTTACTACTACCACCAACCACTACAATTACTACTACGACTACTACTACCACCACCTCCTACTACTACTGCTACTACTACCAACTAATCTTACTGCTACTACCACCACCAACCACTACAATTACTACTGCTACTCTTACTACTACTACTACTATTCCTCCCCTACTACTACTACTACTACTACTACCACCACCTACTACTGCTACTACCACCACCAACCACTACAATTAGTACTCCTACTCCTTCTACTCCTACTATTCCTCCTCCTCCTTCTCCTACTACTACCACCACCACCACCACCACCACAACCACCAACCACTATTACCACTATTACTACTACTACTACTACTACTACTACGACTACTACTACCACCACCTACTACTACTGCTACTACCACCAACTGCTCTTACTGTTACTACCACCACCAACCACTAGAATTACTACTACTGCTACTAGTACTGCTGCTACTACTACTACTACTACTTCTACTATTCCTCCTCCTCCTACTACTACTACTACTACTACTACTACGAAGATATTCTGAACTTGACGCTACTTCACTGTCAGTAATTAATTTAAATGTGATAAGTGCTGGTTTATATTTGGCCAGGACCGATTGTTCCTGGCAAACAGTGATGATGTGCCTCCGACAACTAATGGTGCAGTGACTGGGTTACGGCCTGAACGATCCGGGATTCGAATCACTCTAGGTACAAAAGATATTAACTGTTTTCGAAAACGTCCAGACCGGCCGTGGGCCCACTCACTCTCCTGTATATTGGGTACCGGGTCGCTTTCCCGGGGGTAAAGCGGCCGGGGCGTGGCGTTGACCCACCTTCTTCTATTGTGTATGTGTAGAGCAGTACTTCTGTTCGCCGTCTGTGCTTCCATGGTGTGTCACGGGGAGACCTTATGTTAAGTGAAGACAGCGCTTTGAATTTTTGCAGTAATTTACGCAGTAAGAGGTGGATAACGGAATCGTAATTTAGGATTAGTAAACTTAAATGGGAGAAGGTCGTTCCCCGTGGCCGCGCGGTCTACAGCCGCTTACTTGGTGGGATTGCGGGTTCGAATTCTCCATCTCTTGTTGAGTGTTGTGTATTGTCAGATAGAGTTCTCTGCGTCGGGCTGAACACTCGTCCAGAGGTGTCTGAGTGTGGTGTCTCTGAGTGTGATCGTGAAACCTCAGGAATGAGGAGGCTGGGCCGCAAGGCTATTGTGTCGTTGGGGGAAAGAATGGGGGAAGCATAGACTGACAGGGACTTGTAACAGTAGCGAGATGCAGCGGGCGGTGATTTAGTGATACGGTGGATTTAACTGGGTCGGAGATCAAGTGTTCAATGCCAAGAGTGAGCGTTCAAATGTCACGGGCCTATTATTTGTTGTGAATACAGTGTAGACTGCAGTACTATGCTACACCTGTAACCAGTGGCGTACTGGGGAGGGGGTTTGGGGGGTTCAAACCTACCCCCCCGAAATTCCGAAGGCCTTCCAAAATCGTACCACAATCAACCCGATTGTGAAAACTGTTAAATATTGCTGAATTTAGGACGCCAACACCCCAAGATGTTCGGGGAAAAAAAGGCAGTAAAATTCTAAAACTACCGCCGGTTCGCAATTGTTTTACATTAGCAATGACAAGTAAATTGGTTGTCATCATAAATAGTATTATATAAAGTACCAAAAACTAAAAAAAAAATTTTCTATAGGAAATGAAATTTATTGTACCAATTTATTGTACCAATTTATTGTACCAATTTATAGCTGCCTCCAGAACCCCTGACTAGGGGGCTACCGCCCCCAGATCCCCGTTCTCTCTGCCTTCTGCCCTCAAATGAATTTGCTGAACTCCCCCCCCCCCGAACAAAATTCCTGGGTAAGCCATTGGCTGTAACAAAGCTTTCAACTGTTATGTCGCTTGGTACTGGCTATTCAGATTGAACGAGTTGGTCTTAACGACTTGAGCTCTTTCTGCTGAGGTCAGGAGGATATTGGTGCCGTGACATCACGATGTTAGCTTGCAATAGGAGAAGCCACCGCCCACACAAACGCATAATTTGGTGGCATTCGCATGATCCGATTCATGCGCCCAAACACAGTGGCTACTGTACTCCTACTACGCACATCATTAGCACCCAAGAGCACAGTGGTTATCGTATGCACAAAACAGCTCTGACAAAGAAAGCCGTTCAGTTTGTGGTATCGGCAGCGCAGCGGCTGCTTGGTCGGTATAGTGACTACGACCCGGGGTGGAGGAACCGGGGAGATTCAAATCCCGACATGGGCAAGAAATTTTCTGGTCTATAACACTTCTGGATCGTCTCTGGGGCCCACCCAGGCTGCCGTTTGGTGGCCACCGGGCGCTTCTTCCCCCGGGAGTAAGCTGCCGGGGCATCAGGCTGACCACTCATCTCAGTCTGTTTTTGAGGTTAAGGATGAGTGGGGCCGAAACTCCACTTCCCCCCTATGCTTGCATGGAGTGCGTAATGAAAATTTTGCCATTCCCCTCTACATTGTGTAGCATCAGTTGTATTTGCATACCGCATAGTACGGCACTTAGTTAAACTGTAGATGGCTCTCATGTCATCCAGCCAGGACTAATATGTATTTGAACTTCAGTCATTCAATGCAGAGGGAGCAATATGTGACATATTATTAAAATGCATTTGCTGTATGTTGTGTCACCTGTAACCAATTATCTGGTAAAAGGTAAGGGCAAAGCTTTCCCGTTACAGCCCCGGTGTGGCCCAGAGGGTGGGTAGAGGTATATCTCTTCTCCTCCATGACCGCGGCACTAGAAGTGGGTGAGTGGTCAGCAGCACGCCCCGGCCGCACTTTACCCCGGGGAAAGACCCGGTACCTATTGTACAGGAGGCTGGGTGGGCCCCAGGGACGGAATGGACGGGAGGAAAATCTCGTCCCCACCGGGATTCGATTGCGGACCGTCCAGCCCGTAGTCAGTCGCTATACCGACTGCGCTACCCGGCCCACATAATCTGCAGTAAATAGGTTAATACTAGTAAAATAATTGTTATCTTGTACGGACATGCAGAAGGTAAACTGGCTTTGACACACTGTTTCGAAACTCTCTCCCCGATGTTGTGCCAAATTGCTGTTCCTCGCTAGCTGGGAAAGAAGTGAAACACTGTGTGACCAGCCTTTTCCAAACGTCGGGATGTCATTAATTGTGGAAGTCATACAGCAGTGAGTTAGAAGTCGAGTGGCGGGGAGGAGGGATGGTGATATGTCATCATGATGACAGATGGAGTGGCTTTGTAGCGTGGCAACCCTCTGACCTCGCGGGCAAAGACACGAAGGACAAAGCTTTTTTCAAGCCAAGTGCATTTCGAGTCCAAGAAAGCGCTTCGCGGGCACTGCGTGATGTCAGCTTGTCGTAGCGTAGGTCAGTGTCGACGCTGAATGGGACAGAGCCTGACAGCACAATACACGAGCGTCGTCCAGAAAGTAAAGACCGTTTGCGCCCCCGCGTGCTGCTGCCGGAACGCAAACGACGCTTCAAGATTTTGGGTGGGACGTTTTTGAGCATCCAGCAAGTAGTCCAGGCTTGGCCACAAGTGATTTTTTACTTGTTCCCAACGTTGGAGGAATTTTTGGGTGGGAGACGCTTCAAAAGCGATGAAGAAGTGAAGGATGCCGTACAGGGTGGTTAAATTGACTGGTTGCCGAGATCCGTGACGAATTCTTACAAAAACTCGTCACAGCACACAAATGCTTGAATATTGATGGAGCTTATGTTGAAAAATAGCTTAGGATCCGTAATAATTATACATTATTTTTTTATTTTGGCTGTTTTTATTTATAGCCAAACAGTCTTAACTTCCTGGATGACCCTCATAACAGTATGTTCGGGTTAGGGCCTGGTTTATGTGATCACTATCGAACATTACATAAAATCATAGTAATTAACCAACTTAATGCACAAAATCTTGTTTTATAATAAGTTTATTATATGCCTCTACATGTTTAGAGCACTGTGTGCTCATCATCAGGAGGTCAAAGTTGTATTATACAGCATCTGGTATCATCAAACCTGTAGGTGGTCGTCCGGTGCACAGGTTGAGAGAGGACTGTGCACGGGACGGCCACCTACAGGTGTGATGATACCAGATGCTGTATAATACAGTTTTGACCTCCTGATGATGAGCACATAGTGCTCGAAACATGTAGAGGCATATAATAAAATTATTATAATACAAGAATTTGTGCATAGGTTGGTTAATTACTAAGATTATACTGAGATGCACGGTCAGCAAAACATCAGAATTATATAAAACCTAGGGCCTGCTCTGGACATTCTCCCCCCCCCCCCCCCCCCCCCCCCCCCCCCCCAAAAAAAAAAAAATAACAATACTACTATTACTACGCCAGACGACGAAACAAAAAAAAAAAAAAACGCGAAGGAGAA
>Ga0123352_10021587_pt1 | contig 10259 bp, 7 predicted proteins | sample TergutLab28metaG_FD_89700 | JGI IMG/M metagenome (GOLD analysis project Ga0123352, IMG submission 89700) | Labiotermes labralis P1 segment gut microbial communities from Petit-Saut dam, French Guiana - Lab288 P1 | ecosystem: Host-associated > Arthropoda: Insects > Digestive system > Gut ...
CAGGAGGTCAAAATTGCATTACACAGCCTCTGGTGTCATCACACATATACGTGTGATGATACCAGAGGCTGTGTAATGCAATTTTGACCTCCTGATGATGAGCACATGTGCTCGAAACATGTATAGGCATGAAATAAAACTTACTGTGAAACAAATTTTGTGCGTCATGTTGGTTAAATACCGAGATAAATATACTGAGATGCACGGTCATCAAAAAGTAAAAAAAATGCATAAAGCTGTTGTTTTAGATATTTATACTATAATATCTAGATAAACATAAAATATCATATATTTAAATAAATAAATATATATATTTTGTTGGTTTTGTGCCGTGAAAAGGTTAGGTTTAATTTAGGTCATCACGACACGAGAAATAATATTACCGAGTTTACTCTACCGGATTCTGTGTTACTAACGGGAAATTTCATTGCTTCAAAAGGTTACTTTGATGTATGATGTGACTGAGAATCTCGTGCTATAGCCTGCTTTGTTGAATGACACTGCTTTTGACCTACCCATAGTCCTTCATCACAACTCTGCTTTAAGACGACCTTTGTGAGCATCATTAGTGCACACAGAGAGCAGGAGGGGTGGTTTGAGTCGCGTGCGAAGCTCTTTAAATTCCTGCTGGTAATCGTTTGGGCAGTTCACGTTTATTTTCATAATGACTGTCTTATGTTTGTGGATTTCTTTTAACAACGCTTTACATATCTAAGCCTGTGCAACGTCGAATTTTAAATTTGTTCATCTTGCACAAAATACGTAAATTTTAAAAGTATCGACAACAACTACCCGCGTACACATGGTACTGTTGGTAACCTTTCAAAGCCTAGTGGTTAGTTAATGTACCGTTCGGTTTAACATTCAACAGATCAGTTAATCTGATGTTTATTGGACCGTGCATCATTGTGATAGTTGAAGAATGAAAAACCAACTGGATGTCACTTGTTATATTTACTTTACTTCTTAGATACTCAACATGTTTCGGGCATTAATATGTCCATCTTCAGGAATTTGCGACTGTGTTGTTGAACTATCACATTGGCTGTATTGTTCTTGGATTGCTGTGTGTTGGAGTTAGGGTGCGGTTCGGCTGGGGTGGTATCCGGGCTGCCGGCTTCAGCCGTTCAGAATAGGACACATGTTCGTATATAGTTTTTTTTGTTTAGAATGACCGATACTACGACCTCCCAGAATATTGACATTTCCTCCTGTAACACCCTGCATATATATATATATATATATATATATATATATATATATATATATTTAATATTAATGAAGTAGGAATATAACGCATTGAAAGCAGTACAGGAGGGCAAACTAAATTATGTTATCGCTGTAGGCGTCTCATTAAAACCGTTTCAGAACCGCAGGCATGGAAAAAGCTACGCTTCGAAATGTCACAAAAGTCACAAAATAAAAAATAAAAACTTAAGTCACGCAATGTTAGACATGCGGAGAAACATACATAAAAATATGTGCGTGTGTGTGTATGTGTGTGTGTGTGTGTGTGTGTGTGTGTGATATTCGAAGTTGAGTTCATTTGTAGGCCTACATGTACAGTGCAAGCTCCATGATATGGTAACGGTTTTTCATAATTAATGCAGAATTTGGTATGTTATAATGAGAGGTTAACTGAAGCAGAATAATTTAACACGCCGTTCATTTGAATATTGAATATGGGCTTAGATCCGTGTGCGTGTAGTAGGAAGAGATAATTGAATCAGGATAGGGACATAAACAAATAATACTTTATAATGTTTTGATGTATAACCTTTAAAACAAAACTTAAACCAGTAATACAAACGGCCAACTAGATGCAAAAATAACATATTTTATTGATAATTATAATCAGCTCAACATGTTTCGGTGCTTTATACCACAAGCTGTAAACACAGTCTAGTGCTCCTGAGGATGGGCGAAATTATCGCCCGAAACATGTTGAGCTGATTGCAGTTATCAATAAAAATTGTTATTTTTGCATCTAGTTGGCCGTTTGTATTATTGTTTCAATGATGCACGGTCACACAAACATTAAACATAAATCAGTGTTTAATAAATTAGTGTAAACTTTGCGAATTTCACTGAAACTGTGTTAATGTATTCCCTGATATTTCAGATCACTTAATAAGACAAATAAATGCACATATGCGGAGTGTGTTTGTCACGTATTATTTATTACCAACATGTTTCGATCGCTGTTGCGTTGACCATCATCAGGGTAGCTTACAAGATTACAAAGAATCCAAAAAACGGTTAAAATGCATCAGTGAGACACTCGGTGCTACAAAGAATGTCTCAAACATTTGGTTTTCATTTAATATCGGCTTATTTACTTCTAAAATCTTATAAAGCTTAAATTATTTAAGAACATCTATCGGGTGTACTAGTTTATGTAGTTAGTGTGCGCCCTGTATTTACTATGGCGTTGTGTGCTGTAAGACCCAGAAGTATCGAAACCAGTCGGAAGGACGACAAATGGAATATTTCGTGAATTGGAAGCATTATCACTTGTACACTCCACCTGTCCAAAGATCAATCTGAAGATGGCCCTACAAATTTGGCCGGAAAATGTTGCTGGAATTATAATCTAATATAATTTAATAAAATACACAATTGCGTCTGTATTATATGTAGTTTATACCTTAAGTTATATTTTAGCTAATATTCAACACATAGTGGTTATCTAACTTTAAAAAATGGAAGTAGCTAATGACATGAGTTCATCCGTACTTTGGTGATTTTTGATTAAAAAATATTCAAATAGTAGTGGTCATTGATTAATGATGAAGTATAAATAATCTGTGTGGGGCCGCAGTGGCACAGTGGTTAAGGTGCTGTGCTACAAATCGGAAGGTCACTGGTTCGATCCCAGCTGGTGTCATTGGAATTCTTCCTTGACATAAAATCCTTCCGATCGCACTATGGCCCAGGGGTCGACTCAGTCTCTAACAGAAATGAGTACCAGGAGCATTTCCTGGGGGTAAAGGCGGCCGGTGCGTAAGGCTGACGACCTTACCACCATCCTGTGCCGTTGTCACGAAATCTTAGAACCTTAACTTCCTGGAACCTTCTGGGCCACTCCAGACCTGTAACGGGACTGCTTTACCTTTTTATAAGTGTTCTGTAACTAATCGAGCTACTTCCCAGCAAGTAATTGGAGGAAGAGCCAAGAGTCGGACCAAGGGCCTCCGTAATAAAAGTCTAGAAAATTAGTGTTTATCCTGTTTGGCGATATTTGTCTCGGAAGGCTGAGGGTGCCTCTACACAAATTATTGACAAAGGCATCAGCGCTCTCTAGCTGCTCAAATAAGAGTGTGAAATTTCAGGCATCATATTTTTGCCCAAAACGTTGGTAGGGGAAAGGAGCCGACTATGAGGTGTTTTTCCCAGAATGATATAGAATGTAAATCTCTCAACATTTTTTGCTGCAGAAAGCGAGAGATACTCAAGGAAATATTCTGCTTTATCCTGAAGGGATATAAATACATTTTGCAGCAGCAAGCAGGTCTCAGTACACGTCACTTTCCTCTGATAATCAAATGGTGCCCTATAGACAGTAGCCTTTTCTTGATGCAACTTGCCTTGATTGATAGGCATGGCGCACATACAGTAGTCCTTCTCGACCCCACAGGCTACATGCACCCAAAGATAGCGCCCCACACACACTGGGCCCATTTTTCTCCATGCTTATCATTCGAGAAAATTCCTGTGCAGTATAAACTGTCTGCATCTCCGTCGCTTACTCCATCATCAGAACAATCATTTTTCATATTTGACTTCATTCTCTGAATCACAGTATGGCTCTTATGTGTCTACTGTACGCTAGTTTGAAAATCTTTTATTCCTTGTTCAAATAGAAGCTGTTTTGCAGCTGTTTTCTTTGACAGCTGTAAGGTGTTCTTTTCTATGGCACTCCCGCAACTGCTTCCTTTAAGGACAAGCTTTGCACAACTCGCTGTTGATAGATCTGTTTGACCTGTGGCAGCAGAACCTTTTCCTGCTGCTTGAGGAGTGCGACTGACGTGTTCTGGACTTGAGCCCTCCTAGCTCTCGTATCGTGGAAAGAACCGTTTGATGTTCCAGGTCTTGGTCGCCGACTCGAAACTTCACTGCCATCTCCACTCCAGCACACGTGTACCTGTCCACTCCAGCACACGTGTACCTATCCACTCCAGTACATATGTACCTGTCCACTCCAGCACACGTGTACCCATCCACTCCAGCACACGTGTACCTATCCACTCCAGTACACGTGTACCTATCCGCTCCAGCACACGTGTACCTATCCACTCCAGCACACGTGTACCTATCCACTCCAGCACACGTGTACCTATCCACTCCAGCACACGTGTACCTGTCCACTCCAGCACACGTGTACCTATATATTTAACAGCCTTATTTCACGACTCTTCACATCTCCATATTCATCGTCCAGCGGACTTCGTAAATCAAACGTCAGAGCCTGTTACTGTTTGCGGTACATGAACGCTTGACCAATCGGCTTACTTTTTCGTTACATGCAATAAAAGAATCTCGTGGAACGTAACTGGAGTTCGGGAAAATTCCGTTTGCTGACCGGTCTGAGGCGTAGATCTGTTACCGTTTGATTGTTGGGAATGCGGGTTGGAATCCCGCCGGGGCCTTGAATGTTTGTCTTTTGTTCGTTGTGTTTTGTGTAGGTAGTTGCCTATGCGACTAGCTGATCACTAGATCAGAAGAGTTCTACCGTGTGCGTGTCTGTGTGGGCTTGTGCGTGATCTAGGGCGTTATAAATGGGGCGGCCTGGGCCCGAGTTAGGCTATTGCGTCACAGAAAATAATGGTTAACGAATATTTTTATGACTTCTTGAAGTGGGCGGTGGGAGAGGATTATTATTATTATTATTATTATTATTATTATTAATGCATTATTAATAATGAATTAAGTTTTCACTCTTTGGCAGTAGTCCTTACACTAGTAACAAATAAATATACAAAAACAAAACAATACAAAAACACAGTAAATACAAATACACATATTACCAAAACACCCACACAATTGTCAAAACACCCATAAATTACAAAACCCACACATACACACACCCACACATTAAAAAACCCACACATTACAAAACCCACACATACACACACCCACACATTACAAAACCCACACACACCCACACATTACAAAACCCACACATACACACACCCACACATTACAAAACCCAAACATATACACACCCACACATACACACACCCACACATACACACACCCAAACATATACACACCCAAAAATACACACACCCACACCTTGAAGATTAGTGGGGGAAACAATTTAGCATGTTCTACATCTATAACTGTAGGAGAGTTTCTAACAAACTAAATAGTTTCTGCTAATTAAAATGAACCTTAATTACGAAGAGGTTTATTAACGTACTGTTGCGCGGGGTGGCTTATAATTGTGTGTGTTTGTGAGAGATGCATGCACTTAACTAAGGCGACGTTCTGAGCCAGTCCCGCTTAACAGGGGAGAATGGAGCGATGGTAGAATGGTAACTGGCAAAGAAAAACGGACTTTCTTGGAAGTGATCCAGCGCCACTTATTTTCATGGCTCAAGAGCCCCATTGGGCCAGGGCGTCCTCATTGTCGAGGCTTTACGATCACACTCAGTCACACTACAATCGGTAGGACTCCTCTGGAAGAGTGATAAGCCCGACGCCGAGAACTCTAACTGCCATCACACAGCACTGACAACAGACAGATATCCATACTCCAGCGGGATTCGAACCCACAATCCCAGCAAGAGAGCGGGCGCAGACCCAAGCCTTAGACCGCGCGGCTACTGGGATCGGCCCAGCGCCAATTCGCCCACATTAATGTCACGTTGTTTGTCCTGAAATGGACGCGGACGTCCGCAGTGACAAATCGGCTGACTAACCGCCACATTTGAACGCAGGTCATGAATTTTATAAAACGCGGACGCTTGCACGCATGTGTGACATGAAGCCCGTTGCTCCACCTTACGGCGCAGAATGTTTAGAGAAGCGCTTGGAACTATGTATGTACGTTTTCAGCATGTTGCGAAATTTGCCGTCACTTCGCCAATACTATGCTGAACACTTCCTATGCCTGGTGTCTCGAATATTTGATGTTAACCAGCGTCTGGTTTTGATGCTGAACCCTCTGGTTACATGGGAATAAAGTTTGTGGTATTGAGAGAATGTGTGTTCTATATATGTGTGACGGTAGACTTGTCTGTTTGTTTGTTTGTTTGTTTGTTTGTGACATCACTTGCCTGTAAGTCAGTGTTCCGATAAATCGAATCCACAGCTGTTGTGTTCTGTAAGTTAGGCTGCAATTACTGATGAGCGCCACATGTGCTAAATGACCCGTGAAGTGTAAATGTTACATTTCATTGACTTTAGTTGATACCTCGTGTTGTCTGCCACAAAACATATGTTAACAGTTTAGGAAGTACATGCATATTTTAATATTTCTTATGCTTTTTATATACATGTGTCGGTGCATCGTGAATCGAATTTAATAATTGTTTTCCAACAAGATGCGACTTATTCAGTTTATTACATTTCTGTAGGCAGCTCTACATGTTTCGGGTTGTTGACACCCATCATCAGAAGCTGGTACAACTGTAATTACAGCTTCTGGCATTGATTAACTGTAATGAGTAAAATACGATGCTATTAACACTAATATATAATTATATATTAGTGTTAATAGCAGTGTATTTTACTCATTGCAGTTAATCAATACCAGAAGCTGTAATTACAGCTGTACCAGCTCCTGACGTTGGGTGTCAACACGCGAAACATGTAGAGCTGCCTACAGAAATGTAACAAACTGAATAAGTCGCATTTTGTTGGAAAACAATTATTAAATTTCTGAGGCTCTTGATCAATTTTGTTTCGTTATCTGGGAAAACGAAATAATTAGGGGGAAAGTATTCTTTGGACAAACATTTGTTTTAAACTTTAATAAATCAGACCAACAAAAGCATTTGTCTACGGAAAATCCCAAATTGTCGGTATTGCAGCTACTGTATTTTTTGGCTGTCAAAACGTCATTTGCAAGTAACTACATCAATCACAGGGAGAAGCGACACACAGCTACATAAATATGAAACATTGTATGTATTTCGTATATTACAGTTATGTACTTAAGTACGTTTCTGTCTACATTTGATGCAACTCCTTCAAAATGGCCCTTTGTGATCCGAAATATTTCGGAGTTATAATGTAGACTGTTTGGGATTTTTTCTAGACACACTGAATTTGTTGGTCTGCTTCGTTAAAGCTGTAATTATAAACAAATGGTGACAGGTAACAGTTCAAATTATTTCATTTTTATTCGCAACGTTTCTTCGTAAAAGTGCTTCGTTCGGATAAATCCATGTTGAACTACGCTCAAGATGCGTGCAAAATTTCATGTAGACATTTTTAAGTGTGCTTTGTATTTGACGTTCAGGTGACCGTGCATCGTAATAAATTCTTATAACAAAACCAACTAGATGCACCAATTTCTCAAATTTATTTTTGGAATAAAACTACATGTTTCGGACAGTTCCTCTGTCCATCATCGGGAGTTTTTCACTGTACACACAGCAATGGCATATGTCATACAGGTTTGCTGACGGCTTGCGAGCAGGATCAGGAATGAACTCCGTCCTAATCCTGCTCGCAAGCTGTCAACAAACCTGTATTACATATACTATTGCTGTGTGTACAGTGAAAAACTCACGATGGACAGAGGAACTGTCCTAAACATGTAGAGTTTTATTCCTAAAATAAATTTGAGAATTTAGTGCATCTACTTGAATTTATTATAAGGGTGCTTATTATTTTTAATGTATTTCAACTAGGAATTCAGTATTATTGATAGACCGCAGTAGAAGTTCCCAAAACGAATTTAACAAACTCTTTTCTGCCATCATAGATTCTTATCCGTGGACAGACAGTAGACAGATGTGACGAATCTAATACGCAGACTTTTGAAACTTTTATTGGGGAATTCACCAAAAATTGCGACTTTGATTTAATAATTTTATTGTGAATGGCATCACTGGAAAACTGTGACCTGAGCTGAAATTATTCTGCCATCCTGCTATGTTGTAACAAACCCTTACACTAGTCTTGGCTTCCTTTAGCGCACAAGATGTATGCCTGCAGCCTACAGTGTAGTAAGTTTGGTGCTTATAAATCCTGTAATGACTGTGACGATCAAACGAATTCCAGTTTCCATAAAACATGAAGCAGATAATATCTCAGAGCATCCAAAAATTAATTCAACTTCCGTTGTGCTTCTGACGTCGCGTCATCTCATCAACGCGACGTCAAGGCAGAATTGTGGGCGACGTTAGATTTATTTCTGTCGGCAGTCCGTGTAACACGTCTGTAATTGCAGTCGGTACAAACAAGTGCAGACGAGCCGGCGACCACCACCTGCTCAGCAGTAAATCTTGGCGTCCCGTGAACTAAACCGCATTTTATTGCTAGGTAGGCAAAAGTAAATTTTTAATAATAAGCAGAATTCATGTTAAGAAAATAAGTGATACTCCTGTGCTTACAGGAAGGTTCGGAGTAGCGATTGGAATGTAATTACATGTACTTGCAGCATATAGCTTTAACGGCTCTGGTTACCGTGCTTATGGGCACGAGTTTGCGGAAATGTCGTAATTTGCTTCGACGTGATAATTATTAATTATTGTTATTATTAACATTACCATTACAGTAATAATAATAATAATGGGATCCGGAGTAGTTGAGTCCGGAGAGCGATACCACTCTGAGGGCTGGACGGTCCGGGGTTTGAATCCCGGTAGAGGAAACTTATTTTATCCTCTCCAAATGATCCAGACTGGGTGTGGGGCCCACTCAGCCTCCTATTCGTTGAGTATCGGTGTTCTTTCCCGGGGATGAAGCGGCCGGGGCGTGGCGTTAGCCACTCGCCTCCATCTACTTAATGAGGTTCAGAATGACTGGAGCTATACCTTTACCCCTACTATATGCCTTCATTGCCTGGACAGGGAAAACTGTCATTAAAGTATTAGTAGTAGTGGTAGTGGTGGTAGTAGTAGTAGTGGTAGTGTTAGTGGTAGTGGTAGTGGTAATAGCAGTAATAATAATAATATGACAAGAATAAACCAAAAGGACGAAGGAACATAGGACGACCGAGGAAGAGATGGACGGACCAACTTCATCTTGAGGATCAAGGAACAGGAAACACACCTAACCCTTCAGGAACATGATGATGATGAATATGACAAGAATGTGTAACACATTGTAATTGGAAGTATAGAATTGTTGTGACAATATCAGTATTTATACAGCAGACCAGACAGACAATCCATGATAAAATCGTATTAGATTACAATTAAAAAAACAATTACAAGGAACTGTACACAGTACTGTCTTTACTTGGGTGTTTTTACCTACTGTACATGTTGTATTGTAATTTGTCTCGCATGTATTTTCGCTAGTTTTAAGTTTTTTGTGTGTAATTGTTGTTGGTTTGGCCGTGTGTATTGTTGCAGTTGTCTTGTGTGTATTGTTGTCATCTTATGCGTATTTGTTGTACTGTGTGTGCATTGCTGTCTTTTTTTTTGTACTTTAGATGCCGAACTGCTGGCTAGAAGTCAGTGTTTGGAAGGTCCTGTGACCGGCCACTTTCACACAGGTTTTTCTTTGTTTCCCTGTGCCTAAAAGCAAATGCTGAGATGGTTCCCAACATTCCAAGTTGCCACTACATGCTTCTCATATAGCCCTCCCGACTTAAATTTATTAGTAACAGATTTCATGTTTTGTATACATGTAAAATAACCACTGCCACCGGGTAACAACCCAATTGCACTTAATAATAATAATAATAATAATAATAATTAAAATTTTAATAGCCGTTACATTAGAAAAGTATGCTTTCTGCTCTTACCAGAACTGTTTTCGAAGTGTTGTAACTTCCAGCTTCCTTTTGCCGTGTGTCGATTTGGCAGACCTCGTAAATTCTGAACTGCATGACTTCTCCAAATTACGCGAAATTTAGGACTGACTCAAAACATAAAGAGAAGTAAGAGCAATCACACTGCTAAACAGTGGCTCGTGCAGAAGTATGTAAATGGATAAAAGTTCACCTTTCTTCGTGTTTGCACCGTGCATCAATGATAATTAAACACTTTATTATCCAACTAATGCACAATATATAATATGTAGATACAATTAAAATTATAAAATATTTAAAAGTGCTCCAACATGTTTCGGATCAC
>Ga0123352_10021588_pt1 | contig 10259 bp, 2 predicted proteins | sample TergutLab28metaG_FD_89700 | JGI IMG/M metagenome (GOLD analysis project Ga0123352, IMG submission 89700) | Labiotermes labralis P1 segment gut microbial communities from Petit-Saut dam, French Guiana - Lab288 P1 | ecosystem: Host-associated > Arthropoda: Insects > Digestive system > Gut ...
AGTTCCCGCGCGGGCTGTGGGTTTTTCCCCCCCCCCCCCCCCCCCATTCAGTGGATACCGGCGGCCGGAGCTTGAATTTGACCACTCGTCTCCACCTAACCCCGAAGTTAAAAATCACTAGAGCTGTGCCATTGCTGCCCCTATAGGCCTTTAATCGTAGAAGGGGAAAAATGTATCTTTGCAAAGCAGTATGACTTGTGTTACGAAACGTGAATTTCCGGAACAGAGCTTCTACATCGCTGATAGCTGTACCGGTATATAGGATATGTTGACATCGTAGTAAGGAAGCGAGCTGTAGCTTCCAGGTGTGCTTGGAACCTAACGAAAGGCTCAACTTTTAACGTAATAAGGACGACATATTTGATCTGCAAGAATACTTCGTTTACCTCGTGGTCTGTGTCCGTCTACCATAACTGTGAAAGTAACTCTTGGCTCACTGTTTAAAAAAAAAGAAGTTTTTAGGGGCGTTCGCAAAATTGCGAAAAGGGGCTTATCGTCGTCATGTCTGTCTGTCTGTCCGTCAGCCCCCATGGAACGACTAGGCTTCCACTGAAGGTATTTTCGTTAAATGTGATATTTGAGTATTTTTCGAAAATCTGTTGAGAAAATTCAAGTTCCATTACAAGCTGACAAGAATAATGGGTACTTTACATGACGACCTGCGTAAAATTATGATATCTCGCTCTTTTCTTCTTAAAATGAGAAAATTTTCAGTCAAAACTTGTAGATTAATTCAAAACACATTTTATATTCGGTAAGTTTTCCCGAAAATCATGCCGTCTGTGAGAGAATTGGAAAAATATGGTAGAGCCAGACAGGCCACAGATTGCAGTGTGGCACATGTGCTTTACATGCTGGACAGCCAAGGCTACAAACACAGAATATGTAACACCTATTGCTTTTCCACTGCAACTTTGATTACACCAAAGCACCTGAATGTTACGTTATGCTCACATTGTCTGCCTTGTTAACACTGCTGTAACCAGGGTGCAAGACGTTAAAGAAACTTGCCAGGCACACAAATGCCGGGAAGGCAATGTCAGTGCCAAGTGACCAGAGCACTGGCAGTTAATTTAATGCGAAGCAGAGGCCGATATGTGTTCTCCAGTTTGATATTCGTGATTATTTATATACCCTGAGCTACATTCTCTTTCTCGAGGTTTAAACTGATTCATTACCAACGTGACTATGACGCAAAGAACAGAGAAGGATGGGCATCTGTTCTGCAGGAGGCCAAGGATCTTTAGAGGACCATAGTGCGAAAGATTAAGTAATGGAAGCAAAGTTTTTAAGAAATATTGGTGTCGGTCCAGGCCTACCAGACTTACAGGATTCAATATAATTGACAACATGATAAGAATACATTTAGTGCATACAAACTTATTTCTGCAAACTAACCAACTAACTAACTATAAGGCTTTTCAGATTATGCTGCTGCGAACGTGCTTCTGAAAAGCGAGCCGGCCTAGACTAGTTCACCTTGTGTAAGGATGCATTTCAGTAAAATTCCGATAGGTTGTCCAGATACGTCGGTGATGAATTACCACTACTCGCTGCATAACAACCCAGAAGAGCGCAGTTCTTACGTGTATGATGTTCTTCTAATTATTAATTCTTTCATTGTCATTGCCTTCGCTGTACAGATACTTATTTGGCACACTGGTAAAGTAAAGCAAAGTACAGTTCATCCTAGAACAGGCCACTAAGACCCCAATTGGGTTGGTATTATAGCTCTACCCTTTCCTTAACCTCGGCGCTAGATAGAGGTGGGTGGTCAACGCCACACCCTCGCCGCATTACCCCACGGGAAAGACCCGGCACCCATTGTACAGGAGGCTGGGTGGGCCCCAGGGCCGGTCTGGACCTGTGCAGATAATCTCGACCCCACCATGATTCGATCCCCGGACCGTCCATCCCGTAGTGAGCTGCTATACCGACTGCGCTATCCCGGCCCAAGGCATACTGGTAGCGATGCTTTTTTTAAATGGCATAAAATGAAATCTAGGTAACGATTCCTTTATTTGCATCTTCCTCCTCCTCTGCGTACCAGCACATGGTGCATCTCTCAGTGGATTTGAACGGAATTCGGTATTTTGGGTCAACACAATACTAGTTCTCTGAATTTAATTGTGGTTTTATTGACCCATTGTGGCACACACTGCAACTCACAATTAAATAGAAATTAACCTTTTTTTTTCGCAAATGTGTCAAGATAATTTGGACGTGAGTGTGAAATGCAGCTGTATTTAAACTGCCTTACACATTACACGTTCCTCTAGTTACACGTAAAATATAACTGAATTTGTCTGTAGTAGTGGTGTATAACATAACACGCTATGTAGTTTCTATGCTGTGAGACTTATTTGGTTTTGGTTCAGATTTGCAGGACTGGATTTATCCCTGCAGTAAACGCATAAGTCTAAGAATCCTAAGCAAAAATCACAGCGAAACGTCGCTGGATATTACCTCTATTTTGTGTCACCCTTGACGAGATATGAGGTGCAAATCTAGAAGGCTAGCCATACAGCCACAGCATGAATATTTCATTATAACTTTTCTTCCCCGAGAGCTGGTGCGGCCAAATTACAACACCTAGCAAAATGCTGTAACTCAGTTCGAAACTGAAATGCGGGTTTCCAGTGTTCGTTGTGGATGGGTCAGTGTAGAATTATGAGGCGTTCCTAAAATACACGCCACCTCTTTAAAGCCGTGAAAGCCTTGTGTTTCAGCACGTAAAGAAGAGATTTATCTTGTGTAAATATAAATCCTTGAACGCTTCCTCTTTGAGTTGTAACCTTTTTTATTTCGAAAAGTGAAGGGTGAAAAAAGTGTGAATCAGTCCAAAGCAGAGTGTTTGTTTACAAATTACTGTTTCCTGTGTTACAGATCGCTGCTTTGACGGTAACAAATTACGAGAAGTGTTTAAACCTTGTGTTTGCACGCCACGCGCTCCACGTCTCTTTAGGGATTGTCGCACGCGTTCAAAAAGTTGTGGGCCCGTATGTGTTTCGTGTAAACTAGTTGTCATCTTCTACCCTATGTTGTAGTTCTGTTGCATCATTAACTACATTAGCACACACACCACTTTGCAGAATGTGCCATGGTTAAAATAATGCAGGGTGTTTAATTCTGGATGATTTACTGGTTTCGCCTCGACCTACCAACCATTCCGAGTATTTCTCATCCAAGAATATTTAAATGCGGTGCAAAAATGCAATGGAATACTTCTAATATTGTTCGTCAATCACATACGCCTGCTGTCGTCTGTGGTGGGACATCTCTGCTATCCGCAAGAAGTTACTCTATGTTCAACTGCCTTGTAGGCCTGTGCTAGAAAATACGAGGACCTGTCAGTGCGTCTGTCATTTACCCTCGTCTTTGAACGACGCTGACAGAAAGAAATGACTGCTGGTATGCTGTAGCAGGAGCCACTGACAGGATCCTCCCGCGAGCGCAATCTTGGGGACGTAGGCCTTGCACTCGCTGAAGGTAGTAATGATACTGGTGTTGGTCATTGAGGACTCCCTTATTCGAACGGCCGACGTGTTTTGCAGCTGCGATCTTCCGCGCGTTAGGCCCAGGGTATTCAGCAACATCATCTATGACTGATTCTGACCTTCAGCCAGGTGTCTGGATTGTCCATTGTCTGCCTTTTTCTACATCCCGAACTCATTCCCCAAAGAGCCGGTCGTTGCTAGGAAATAATCTTGTTTTCCTGAATTTGGTAACCGGAAATTGCGTCCTCGTTAAAACAGCGTGTCTTAATTTCACTGCCGTTCGACGACCAGGCATAATGTGCCTGTCAGCCACCTCTGCGAATGTTGTGTTCACGGATCATGTTGAGCACAGACCAAGGGCTGGACCTGCGCTCCAACACTCACATCACGTTGTACACTGAGCAACATCACATTTGAGCATGACGGCGGAAGGTTTGATGTAAAATGGACCGAAACTCTAAAACGAATATTCCAAGAACACAAATTTACACAGGCTGGTCACCATGCTGTGTGCGTGGAAGGCATGTGTAAAACGGTTACTGATCGAGGAATTACACTTCTTTAAAAACTTTATTCTTTGCTTCAGCGGCTCAGGGAACGACCTGTACGGTGTTATGTGGCCAGCAGATTTCCGTTTATAGTGTGACCTATAATTTAAAATGGATCCGGAATGATTGCTGGAGTGGAAACTTCTGAAGCCCGATTCCCTCAGCGTGCGTCAAAAATTGTCGCAAAAGAGCCGTTGAATTACATGTTTGCTAGTTCGATTTGTCTCTGAGACACTTCTCGATTGGAGCCAAAAGCACTGAAGTAATCGTATGTCATTGAAAACTTACTGCATATGTTACTTAGCGATATGAGTGACTTGTGTTGCTTCAGATTTTGCTCGCGCGTGCACTCGTGTGTGTGTTTGTGTAAAGTGCCTGTTTAGCCCTGTCATCGAACAGCTGTAATCACATAATTATAGCTTTGCTATTCATACCATGTTACTCGGTTATAAAAGATTTATTGTTGAATCACAATTTGTTTCATTAATAAATTGAAGTATGTTGGAGTTTGAATAACGTGTTGTTATCCTATACGCCGGTCCCAGTGGCCGCGCGGTCTAAGACGTGGGTCTACGGCCGCTTGCCTGCTGAGATAGTGGGTTCGAATCCCACCGGGGGCATGGATGTTTGTCTGTTGTGAGTGTTGTGTGTTGTCAGGTAGAGGTCTCTGCGACGAGCTGATCATTCGTCCAGAGGAGTCCTACCGACTGGGGAGCATCGTTGTGTGTGATCAAGAAACGTCGAGAATGAGGAGGCCGTGGCCTGCGTTGGGCCGCAGCGCTACAGGGGGAAGAAGTTGTTATCCTATACATGTGTGATTTGATGGAAGCAAATACCAGCATTTCTCAAATGGCACTCAGGGAGTAAGCACATACTTAAGACTCCAATCATACGAGTTTAATACCGTCACTGCTTTAATTATAGAAAAATACAATTTTAATGTCAGGTTATCAGTTCATTCCATCCATCCATCCAGCGTTCCATTGTCAGGCACTCAGTCATGCGTTTTCTTTCAAAAACAATAGTGGCTGTCATCCAAAATGTTTGAAAGTGCTGAAGATGTTGCAGGAGGCCATACAAAGTTTGGATCTGCACTAAGCCGCGTGCGTAATTACGTCATAAAATTCAGATGTCCTTCGGCTTAGTATAAAAACTAGCTATGTAAGCAATATAATAAAAAGGAGCAACACATTACGTTACAGTTTCTGACTGGTTGGTTAGTGGAGGCTGCGAATCAGTGATAATGTAAAGGGCAAAACAGGGCCAAATTTCGTACAATAAGAACCAACAGGATGCACTATTTACTTGCAATTTATTTCAATAATTAACCTCTACATGTTTCGAGCAGGCTTACTGCTCATCATCAGGAGGTACTACTGTGTATATACAGCAACTGGTATGTGTCATGCGTTTATGTTAACTAGCTACCAATAGTCAGTCAACATAAAAGTACGGATGTATCACGATGCACGGTCAACAAAACATTGATAAAAAGGCCAAAGTTCATATTCTGTAATTAGTATTTCATCAGACCATGTTCAGGTATAGTGTCTGTCACCAAGAACTGTAAACTGCGGTGACCAAAGTAAATATGTATCATCACTATCACTGGGATGGGTAGTTTGCGAGATGTGAAATGGGCGTGGCTGTTTACCGAGTTATTACTGCTGTTTTCTTCCGGTCTGTACCGGGGTTTGCTCTGGGGATCACTTGATTCAACATGAAGTGGCTGTTCGTATTTAGGCTTCCGACCTTCTGGTTTCCGACATTTCGAAACAACATAGAGGTCACGTCTTTATCGATGACATCCCTTTATGATACACGAACAGTAAAAGGGGATATACAAACCATTAACCGGAACTAAATTTATATCAGTTTTATTGTTTGCAACGTGTTTCGACTTTAGTGGAAAACCATAATCAGGCAGTTAAAAATAGGCAATGAAAAATAATCAAATAAACCAAATTTGTAAAGTTGAGACCTAAGCTATCTAAAAAATTTGTTATTATGTTGTGTTGTATTTAATTATCTTTCTTTTTGCATTTGTGATTGCCTGATGATGGCTGTTCATTAAACCAAAACATGTAGCAAGCAGGAAAACTGATATGGATTTTCTTGTGTTCGACGGTTCGCACCTCCGTTGTTAATGTGCTGGTCACGTGTTCAAATTTCGAAATGTCGGAGACTGCAAAGAGGATCGAACAGTTCACGAAGTCACGAAGCAGGTCCCGCGGCAAGTTTTTATCATGAGAATGTCTGTTTACCATTGTGTGTTGTCCCCCACAATTGAACGTGTAACGCGTTAATATAGCGTAATCCTACCTGCAGTTCTGTTTGTTATAAGGAATGCGTTTTATGTCGGTGTGTCACGATACATTGTGTGTGTAGCTTGCTTACCGGTATATACCAGTAATGTGTTGAATCTGTACAGACTGTTGTCTGCGAGAAAGCACACATTATCAACCGTAGTAATGTTTGTGTAGCCATAGTAATTTGAGAGATTTTTCTTTAATGCTTTACTATTAACAAGCTTGTTGGAGAGAATATGTTAACCCCTGATCCAAAGCTCCAAGCCATGTTTGTGTATCTTACCAAAGGTGGAAGTAAAGAATCATGCATTCTGAAGCTTGATACTAAGACAGAGATGTGTTCAGCATGCCAATCTGGCTGCTGAATCCCATGGTGACAACTCTCTCTTCTTCCCGGGTGGCAGCCGGAGGGTGCCCTACAGTCTTCTTTAAGTGGTGACAAAGAGGAAACCCCTTTTGATTTGGGAAACCGAATCCTTGCCACCGACCAATCATATTCGTGACAAATATGCCGGAGAACAAGGGACACAAGCGAAAATGTACAGTATTTGAAATACAAAGTAATTATGCTAGCTCGAGATCTTGATAGAAGTTGGTTGAACACAAGCGTCAACATTTGTAAATTCGCGTTAAATCGGCTGAAACATAACAAACGCCGCGTGTCAATCTTCGGTGGAGTACGGAAATTGGATAACCGATGTTCTCCATCGGGGGTAAAGCGGCCAAAACCTGACGGTGGGAAAGTGTAAAAATAAGAGTCCACTTTTAAATTTATGATCTGGCAGGCCTAATAAGTAATTGTCCATCCCTATTTGTACAGTTCATCTAAGTTGATAAGTTTACTGTATATTGAGTTTGTTTTTACTTATTTGTTTGTTTGTTTCACAACGTACAAGATACGTTAAGCAAGTAAGGCTGCATAATTTGTAACTTCATATTAATCAAGCATTCCGTTTAGTTTTGGTCGATTTTATATATCACATGTGTTATATATCACATGTTTCTCCCAAGCAGAACAATATTAGTGGTTCGTAATCGTGGTAGTACTGAAGAACATGGATACTGAATCTCTGACGATGTTGGTTATAGTAGTCTGGTTGCATTATAGGAAAATTTAAAAGATGTGGATAAAAACATTGAATTTACAGTGGATTGTTGTGTCTCCTATTTCACGAAGGAGAAAATGGTCATTACTCCTTTCATTTAGACAGTAGACAGTGCCCAATTCATGATGCATATGTAAACAATATCCTTCGTGAAATTCGTTGAACCTAATGTCTGATGGATGTCACGTTACAATAATATTTGTTTCACAGTTGTGGCCGCGTGACGTGGATATTTTACGTAATTTGGTATAGTTCCAGAGTTCTGTGTTGTTTTCAGAGAACAGTCATCGGGTTTGCAGAATCTGCTTGTACAGCTTTCCCTCGCCAAGCGCAAGTTAAGCAACCACGAATTTAAAATTATTCTACGATTTTCAGTTTTATTCCAGCTTTGTCAGTCTTTGATTTCATACAGAGTTCGGCAGAGTAATATGACAGTTTGGAAGAAAAGTAGCCCAAAGAAATATAATTCTTATAATTTGAAATATATTTCAAGGAATTTTAAGTGCATTGTTTGCCATTGAAAATGATGTCACGTGTATGGTTACCATCTCTCTATGTACAGTACTGTACTGTGAGACGATAGTTCCTCGTTTTGCGCTGTATCCTCTCCAGCAGTATTGCTGCAGTTTCTTCCGTAATGTTGTTCTCTAATTCAGCAATAGTCCGAAGACGATTGACATAAGCTTTGCTCCTGCGGTATCATCAGAGGAACTAGTCACAAAAGGACAGTTGATTAGACTTCGCAAGAGAGTTATAATCCGTATTGTGCATGGGGAAATGACAGTGTGGCCTGTCAAAAAAGGGGCGACTGATTAATACTTCGTCATTAAAAATTTCAAGAAATGCTCGAAATATTTGCCAATGCCCATGTCGCAAATGCTAAATGCTCGAAATGCAGCTGCTTAAGTTTAAATATTTTAAGATGTGTTGAATGGTAATGTTGACTCGCCTGCAACGTCTTCCGATTTGTCTGCTTGTGCCTAGTTGCTCTGCATGTACCCAAAGGGCAAGCCATACGCCAGTTACTCTTGTACCGTCGTTGGATTCGAGAATGATGTCAGAAAAACGATTTCAGTAATGCTGCGGAGGTGAAAAGGCGCATAATGCAGATTGTACGTCTTGCTGTACAACGTTGTATGCAGAGGAATGGAAGTCATCTTCGTGATATCTTTCGCCAAAGAAAAAGCATGCATTTCATTTCATTTAAAAGCATTTAGTAAACATTTATTATTGTCTGTGTTATTTGTATTCCAAAACAGTAGGGTTTCTCTGTCACACGCTGGGTATCCGTCTTTAATTTGTGTATGCCTAGGCAGGAGTAAACTTTTAGTGGCGCTGCATTAGATCCACATATTCTGGAGATATTGGTGTAACGACATGTGAGGTCGGTTATTCCAGCTCATGACATTGCATGCGTAACTTCTGTTGAATATTATCACATAAGTTTGTGTTTGATGAGGGAATGAACAGCTTTAGTTAAAATTTAGTGGTTGTTGACACCTACTGACATTTCGTTTGGTCTTGTTAATGGCGGGCTTGGCGGTAGCAGTTGGCGAAGGAATGACTCTGCAATTTTGTGTTTTACCATTCCGCGTGTGTTTACACTTACATCGATACGTACAGTACAACAATTTACACCTGTTATATAGCAGTGGCATGTATTGAGACATACTGGATTGGGCTGTGGTCAGCCAATATCATCGTTGCATAATAGATTACATGAAAATCTGTCAGTATTACCAATATTATAATTAACTTTTTAAATTATTTTGCCATAATGAACTATTCGACAATAATGAATTGAAAATTGTATAAATTTGCCTTACTGGAAACTGTTTTATAGTCTACCGTTTCACTTTTACATTTTTAATCTCACTGTTGAAATATTTGGAATTAAATTTCATCTATAAATTAAACACAAATTATCACTTTCTGTATACAAACGTAGATTTTTATAACTTGTTTTCTGTTCAGTTACACAGTCACGTTAAGGTAGCCTAATTTAATATCTGTTTATATTAACTTGCTGCATTACCATGGGGAAGGATCATCCGCTACCATATGAATAGAATATGGTGGAACCACAGAGCTTATCTGGACGTACTGGAGACAATAAAAGTCTCTTTTCGCTTCCTTTAATCACTCATATTGCTTGGTCGTCCAGCCCCATAACCTTACCGTTACCGACTAAGCCACATGGCAGGAGTGATTCATTTCATAATGTTGTGAAACGACATCGACAGGTTGATACCTGTTGCCTTCCGTCTATGTCTCTTCTCGATATTTTGTGCAGTATATATATTTTGATATGAAATGCAACTATCAACCGATTGTTGTATCGAAAAAAGGAGTAGGAGTATATCATTACTGTATGTGGCACATACACAGTGTGTCCCAGAAGGAATGTGCCAGACTTCGGGAGGGTGTTCCTTATGTTAAAGTATACCGATATAACCCAAAACACCTATATCCAAAGTTGAACGGTTACGGAGATAATTGCCAGAGAAAAGTAGGGGCTTCTTGCGGTTCCAAATACTGCAACCTGCACAGCTGATACGTCACGTAACAATTCTAACGCCCTTGACAGTGGAATGCAGTGTTCACTGTGCCTGCGTGACGCTTTGCGCAGTCAGCCATGTTACGTCACCGCTGGGATTTCTTATGTATAGTGCTTGTAACCCTAAGGACAACTATGACATATGAGTGCGAGTGTTTTTGTAGTTCAATTTAATGGCTTTATGTCACTCACAAGTTAGTTTGATGTTAAGTACAGATATTAACATTACAGAAACCACATAT
>Ga0123352_10021596_pt1 | contig 10257 bp, 4 predicted proteins | sample TergutLab28metaG_FD_89700 | JGI IMG/M metagenome (GOLD analysis project Ga0123352, IMG submission 89700) | Labiotermes labralis P1 segment gut microbial communities from Petit-Saut dam, French Guiana - Lab288 P1 | ecosystem: Host-associated > Arthropoda: Insects > Digestive system > Gut ...
CCCACACCCACCCCCCCACACACACACACACCCACCCACACACACCCACGCACCCACACGCACACGAATGGATGGTACAGACGCATCGACGCGACGTCCGTATTAAGCAGCACTTTGTCTAGTAAAATTCAACGCAATACTCTTATATCAACATTTTCAGCGTTCTCCGTTTTACTACAATTGTAACAACAACAAAATTTCAGAGAAACAAACCCTTGTTTACTCCCATTGCACGGATGTACATAAATTCTGTAACAAAAATCAATTAGGCCAGCGCACACCTGGTAATAGTTCCCTTTCACGTGGAATTCATAACACATCATACAGCGACAAGATTCATAAAGAATCGAAGGCAAAATTAGATATTCTTAAGCAAAGAAAAACTAAAGCATATGAACACAGGACTTTATGGTCATAATTAACGAAAAAACTGTAAAAATATTAATATTTTATTGTTTTAACGTATTACGCTTTTTACAAATGTCAAAACCACCTTAAACACAAATCACGAAAACCACTTTTTTTACATTAGCCGCATAAATGCTGTAACACACTACGAATTACTTTCGTACAATATTCTGTTTTAGTAAGTTTTAAAATTCTGATACAAAGCTCCATAACGACGATACACATGGCGCCGAAACATGTAGCAGCAACTTAAGACTATATTTTTATGTGTAAAATATGCATTCATTAGTACCGTGAATGAACGATTCAGGTAACAACTTTTTCTTTAACATAACCTGAATGATATTTTGAAAGACGGTATAGTTAAGAGACTTCATCGCGTCGCATGCCTTACAGTAAAACAGTCATTACCCATTATCTAACCACTCAATTCATCTCTTCTACGGGAAGGAATTAACCAGGACCGTCTTTTCTTACACGCACTAAACAGCTTCAGCATCCTTTTTCCTTTAACTAAATTCTCTTCCCGTATTTCAGCAAGCTTTTCTAAATCCCTCCCGTGTTTTCTCCCACTCTCACCCAGAGGCATGGTTTGCCTTACTCCGAAGGAAGTAAATTCATTTCATAAGTTCGCTGCTACGTACATAGAAGAGATATAGAATTATGTATATAAAGACAGCACCTTGGAAGATAAGTCAATACACTGTTTTAATATAAGAAATTCTGTACAACGCCACCTTTTCTAATACCATACCTGAAATACTTAACACATTTTGCAATCGATGTAAGAGTAATTTGGGAAACGAGGCTTTAGATTAAGAACAGAATATTACAGAAGTGCCAGCGTGTCAGAGAAGGTGACATCACTTTAATTTCTCCTTTTATTATTAGAACGCATATTTTGTGACGCTGTAATTTAAATATGCAATTCGCTTTTATTGCCATCTATTACCATTCCAACGTAATCGATACTTACACCCAAAAGCGAAAAATAATTTATTCACGAAAGAAATTAATAATGATTTCAGCCTGTGGAGTAAAGCAGATTAAAGTTTCAGATGACTTTAAATTTCGCCAATCTCTTTGCGTCGTTTTTTAATTAAGCTTCAGACTATAAACCACCGTTAATATTATTCAGATCCTGCTCGAAATACGGACAGACATCTCTCATTATTTCCGCATTAAGGTTTTGCGTTACCTGCCAACACCGGTAATTTCTCAGCGTGCCGGCTTACAGAGCACAATGGTTTAGAATGACGGAAGTGTGTACAAACAGGTGATTCAATAAGTGCGGCCTTCCACGCATATTTGTTTATTTCATAAGGAACAGTTCATATTAATGAAACACGCTTACATTCCAGATAACGTCACAGTAAACACATTACTTCTTACTGACCTCAATACGATTTAATAACATTCGATATCAAACCACGTTCTGATTCAGAACATGGACCATTCTGCTTCTTATAAGCTGCTTGCCAGTCATCTGGTCAAGATATTCTCTACTTTTATAAAAAATGGTACGTTCGTTACTCAGCTCACAAAGACCCGCAAGTGAAACTTCCTGAGCTACGGGAACAACATTTAAAAATGCCTCGTCCTGTCTGTTTGGATCTATTTCAACACTGTCGTCCTATTTATGTTACAACTCATATTATCCCTTAGTTGATAATTTACCATATTAAACAAATATCCAATTCTCATTTTTCTGTAATCGTACGTGTCCTACCCAATCTCCTTTCTTGACATTATCAACGCTGTGACATTTGATGAAGAGTCAGTTCGTTATCATATGCAGCAAATATGCTAATGTCAACAGCACCAGTCTATAAAAAGCACTTCCTCTCACACAAATACGCAAATAACGAATAAACTTGAAAGCAACACAGTGTTTATATCTCTCCATAGATGCGGTACAAATATTACTGCTAGTCCTTAAAATGTGTAAATTTAATTTCGTTTGCAGTATCAGAACTGCGCGTGTAGTGTATGTTATAATATCATCCTACATTGATCAGCAAAAAGGGACATAAATTTTAGATGCATTCACATACCGCCCGCCCACAGTTTCTATTTGTTTGGCCGCTAGCGCCGTGACATAGAGGCAACTTCTCCGACATTTCTGTCACACAGGCAGCCAGCACAATGATTTGTAGGCGTTCCGAAGTCCCAGTTCTTAGCGCTTGCTGACGTGATACGAGCAGAACCGATTATGGGTGAAGACGGACTGGCTGGCTTTTTAAATTCTTACTTTCGCGTCTGGACAGGAAGACAACTTCTTCGGCAGTTGTATGACATACAGTGTCTGGAAGACAATCTGCAGGCTCCTTGAAGGTACCATTAAATCGCTTATGAAGAACGACGTAAGTGACAACGGACAGACAAGTAAAATTTAGCTCACTTGTTCCACTGTAAACATTTTACTTCTGCCAGTGACACTTTCCACGTCAACCAACCTATTAAGGTAGCACAACGGAAGGACAAGAATTATTCTGTGGATCAGTATTTGCAAATGTAAATAGAAAAATTTAATACAGATATAATAACCAGGACAAAGACAGAATGCTAATTGAAGACTGAAATTAAACTACATTGTACATATACAAATTAAGATCCTACCTCACAAAAAAGAGGATGTGCTTACATTAGAAAGACCTATCGTCGGATGTGGTACAGGATACAGACAGCTGTTTGTTGTGAGAAATATACAGAGCACATAAAGAATTTATATGACCAAGCTGAGTTAGACATGAAGGTACCACTGAGCTACATCGAGTAATGTATTTTTGGGCATGTTCGCAGAACTTCGAAAAGCGACTATTAGCTTCGTCTCATTCTTCCGTCCGTCTGCCCGCTCGCATGGAACAACTCAGTTCCCACTTGATGGATTTTTACGAAATTTGATATTGAAGTTGTTTTCGTTGGGCATGTTCGCAGAACTTCGAAAAGCGACTATTAGCTTCGTCTCATCTGTCCGTCCGTCTGCCCGCTCGCATGGAACAACTCAGTTCCCACTTGACGGATTTTCACGAAATTTGATATTGAAGTAGTTTTCGAAAATATGTCGAGAAAAATCAAAGTTTTATTAGAATCTGAGAAGAATAACGGGTACTTTACACGAATACCTATGCACGTTTATGAAAATATCCCGCTGAAATTCTTCTTAGAATGAAAAATGTTTCAGACAAAAGGTGCAAAGAAAGTCAAAACACATTTTATGTAAAATACAATTTTTCCCGAAAATCGTGCCGTTTATGAGATAATGAGGTGACAATACTGTACAGCTAGACAGGCCAATGACAAAAACACAATATGGCGCATGCGCTATGCATGCGCCGTATTAGGTTTGTATCATAACTAAGGCTATAAACACACACTCAGAATATGCAACATTTATTGCTTTTCCACAGCAACAGTAGTTAAACGAAGGCGCTTCAATGTTAGGCTTATGCCTGCATTGCCTGTCTTGTTAACTTTAATGGAATAGTATTGAATAGCGATCAATCTGGATTTATAAAAATAGAACCGGACCACTTCCAACAGACTTAAAAGAATAACGTGCGATCTAAATTGCGAAGAGAGAGAGAGAGAGAGAGAGAGAAAACCAATAAAATGCAGCAATCAAATGTTTATTATCACCTCCTGTCTCAACATGTTTCGGGCATCATTATGCCAATCTTCAGGAGAACAAAGACCGTGTGTTACTGCATGTGGTGTGCTGCGCTGGTTCTGCTGGATGTGGTTGGTAGCGGTCGGCACCAATCACATCCAGCAGAACCAGCGCAGCAAACCACATGCAGTAACACACGGTCTTTGTTCTCCTGAAGATGGGCATAATGATGCCCGAAACATGTTGAGACAGGAGGTGATAATAAACATCTGATTGTTGCATATTGTTGGATTTTTCTCTCTCTCTTCACAATTTACTCACGATGCACGGTCACAGAAACCTAAAGTGTGCGACCTAAAGTTCAACCTTCGATGCATGAAGTTCATTTTTGGAAAACAAGAAAGGGTGATTGATCCCTTCTACTTAAAAAAGGTCACAAATTCTCCATCACAAATACTAATTACTGCTGTGTGCAAAATAATCGCCCACATCTCCGTCCAGAATCATACGAAACTCACAAATAAATTCTGGGTCCAAAACGTACAAATTGTAACGTTATGTCAGGTGATGCACATATTTGTCATTGTGGTTAAGGGGTCTAGAATATCGAAAGCTGACCTGTTGTAATGGAGGGTTGTGTTCGAATGATTTACGTTGCGGTTTGAAATTGCGAGCGGTTATTGGTCTTCACTTCACGTAGTGTTCATTTCGAGCGCATCCTCTCTTGCGCCTGGAATTCAGATGTGGCGTGCAGTCGACGTGTCCTCTGACGGTCAGCGCATTTATGTTCCCGAACGGTACTTTGTGCAGAATTAGGGCACAGCAGAAATTTCATCGAAACGATGAAGCTTGGATCAGTGGTGTATCTTGAAATAGGTGGGTTCTGATGCAAGAGTATAGACTGGACCTCATATCCTGGATAATATCCAGCACTGTCATTAACATATCATCAACTATTATTTGACATACAACGAAGTAAAAAGGGCAATTTTAGTGCACTGTCCGTTAAGGTTTAAATACTGATTACAAAAAGCAACCATGAATTCTACTGACACTACATCCGCACAAAAAAAAGAGCCACGTGAGGGATTTGAGGTGCATTAAGTCCCAAAAGACAACATTCTTCACTTATATCCTGCAGTTCAGCATGTCCAATACAAATCCAGCTCCGAACAGCCACACGAAACCATACATCAGTCACGGGCGCCCATAATTAACGGGTCCAACAAAATGCACTTACAGTCAGTTTGTATATTATTTCCTACATAATAGGCCTGTTCTGGGTCCTCGTCAGGGAGAAAACAGATACAAGAGACACACAAAACACACGAATGCAAATTTTATATTTTACTGCAACCTTATTTGTCCACATTGAAAACACTTTGAATAAAAACTTTAATTTTCCAAGTTTTAACTAATGTCCATACTGTATATATTTATTTTGTTGCTGTGTTTTACATAATGACGATACTTACAAATGTTTTATGCATCTCTTGTGTCTGTTTGCTGCCTGATGATGGTCCAGAAATGGCCGACATATTCATGAGATAACAATATGTAACGGTAATACATGCAAACTGTGCATTTAGTGGACTCATTAATTATTATCTATCGCACGGAAAATGTGTAAAATATTAAGATTACAGGCACCAATATCTACAACTGAGAAAACAAAACCGATTCAATGGTTCACAAAGCACGGCATTAAATTTATAGGAGCATTAAGGAAGCAGAACAATAGTAACCTGTAAGAGAAGTAACAAAAACGGAAACCTTCGCTGATGTGGGATTCACCTTATTGCTAACGTTTTGCTTATGGTGACAACACCATTGTATGGGGTCGCATGATATAATCATGGTTCGGTCCTGAATTTTATAAATAGATATCAAATATGAATTTCAGTATTCTGAAAAAAGTATCAGAATTATTTAATCTTAATTTGTATTATTTGTTACATGATTCGAACAGAAGAATAATCAAGCATCTGAATTCAACTGTATAAGCACCTTGTTAGAAGCTACGAGGGGACGTACTTAATTACGAAGAATGGACCAAAAATTGTCTAGAACAGGTTGAACGGTAGTCTCTTGTGAAAAATATAATCAAAATTGGGTTCACGAAAGGAGCGCAATTTCGTGATTAGCTCTATTATATTAATTCGCTGTTGATTAGTACTGACCGAACAATTCTTTGAACAACGCGGCGAGGAGGTTGGTACAGATGTAATGATACAAACATATTTTGCGAAAAAAAAAATTATAATCTCGGCGGATGCGATGATTATCCTGGCAGAGGATTCCTGTAATTTTCGTCAGATTTGCTAGACAAATGCTAGGCTAGTAGTTTCGAATAGATAACGACCATTTCTTTCGCAGGCCTTACCGGTTGGTCGTATGTAATGATTCTGTTGTATTTCTGAAAGCGAGTTAACCTTTGAGGTTAATAACGCACGGTTAAAAAGATTGAGTCTTAGGCTACCCATGACGCTGCTCCATTTACATTCGTTATACGGCGTCCAAAGAGTTGCGAACAATACCAGCTTTCCTGGCCACAATTTTTTTGGTTTGTGACACCGTCAAGTCCTGTAGGTGGTCATCAAATTTTCGAAGCATGCTGTTTCCATTTTCAGGATCCACGTCAGTGAAGTGGGGGTGTGGTCAAGCTTAGACAGACAGGGTGCGGATAGGTCACTTAGAACAAAAGGAAAGGGGACAGATTCCTGTTCGCACCTATAGGAAGCAAAGCTGGAAAAACAACCCTTTTCAGGGCCAGGCAGGGGACTGTCGTATCAGCTGGAAGTTAACTGTCTTCTTCCCTCGACAGAAAGATCTTTGCATCTGTTCCTTCAGGCAGTGAAAAGAAGCTTCTACTACCTGCTCACGGGGAACGCGCCGATTCTCTTCAGGACATCAGGGTAAAGCTCGACCTTTCTCGCTACTCTGTGATCCACTTCCTGCGCCAACACTTCTTTTCCAGAAGAATGGTGTTAATGGGTAGGATGCGATGATTCAGGCTGATAAAGCGTTCAGCCACGGCTGACTTGTTCTGATCACAAAGTCGGATACCTTGCAGGATGGCAATGGTACGGTCTCTGGGGGCATTCCAGCGCACCTTTATCGAGTTCAGATTATATATTTGTGAGAAAACACCAAACATTTTGTAAATATACAATAATATAACAAGGAGGTGTTAACTTTCAATTAAAGTTACTACCTCAGTAACTATTTTATAGCACTGCGGTCCATCCAGCACCATGTCCTCCTCTTTCCTGAGGTTTCTGGATCACACACAACGACACACCACACTCGGTAGGACTCCTCTAGATAAGTGATCAGCTAGTCGCAGAAACCTCGACCTGACAACACACAACACAACAGACAAGCATCCATGCCCCGGCGGGATTCGAACTCACAATGTCAGCAGGCGATCGGCCGCAGTCCTACGTCTTAGACCGCTGAGAAATGCTCTTGTGCCAGATACGCATATAAAATCACAATTATCAGAATTTCTTGGACCATCTTGGTTGTACCAGACGTGTCGCCGTTGTTTCACTAATACGCTTGTAAAGCAGTGACACAACAATGGAAGGATCTTATATAATACGATGTTTCAATGTTTCCTTTATTATTCTAAGACGATTTGACGATAATTGGAAACATGCTAGGGATGTTTTCTCCCAATTTAACAGAAGATTCTACCTCAAAAATCTTTACAGACGTTATATAAGCTTAGTAAATGATACACAATTATTAACTAATAAGGCATGAACAAATAAATAAAACAAAGCGAAGTATTTAGTCTCATTATATGGAGGGAACAATGAACTGAAATTCCGTACTTTACAACTTTTGTAACTTGAATCCTTAATGAAAGAGAACTGGCACTGATCAAAGGAAGACAGAGGGCGGGGATGGAGCCTTGATCGCTACAGCTCGCTCAAACGTGAGTAATAATGGAGCAGATGAAGATAAATGATCATGTTTCTTGCAACAGACATATTCAAGAACAGCAACAGTTTGTGTGTTGTTATTGTTGTTGTTGTTGTTGCTGCTGCTGCTGTTGACTTGCAGAAAAAAATTCAGCCTGTGGCACAGCCGCGGAGCTTGGATGAAAAAAATTACTTCCCTGTTTTACAACACCCTAAAACGTCATGCACTGAAGTACAATGCAATTGCAAGTCTGTTATAAAGTTGTCAGTAAAACGCGAAGAGTGTGAAAAATGACTGCATTTTTTAAATGTAACTAACACACGAAGGTAAATTTGTGCCGGTGTTTAACCCTTGAAGGCAAACACAGCAGTATAACGTGCATGAAGCATCAACCGGCGTACTGTAACGATAAGCGGCCAGCTTCTAACATGGAGAAAAGTTCCACCCACAGGTGGACTCACACGCCGGTCTGGAAGTCTTGAAAATGGACAATGTACCACTATTGCAAATAACCAAACTTCGGTCGTTCCGGACGCAGCTATTTACCTTACCGGCTGAGCTAATCTGGTCCGCTTTAAAACCGCACTGTCTGATGACAGAAGACGCCGAAAGTTCAACAACACTGCTACAAAAGCCTGCCACCGGACACGACTGAGGGCCAATTCAATATATTTTGCATTGCACACAGTTACGTCAAGTTGTGTGCTCCATCTCTTTTTTGATCCTCCCAATACATAACCTTGACGAGGTCTCTCCGCCAAAATTCGGTACGTATCCCCCCCCGGAGGACCTCGGTAGCACAGTTGTTAAGGTGCTGTGCTACAAATCGGAAGGTCGCTGGTTCTATTCCAGAAGGTGTCATTGGTATTTTTCATTGACATAATCCTTCCGATCGCACTACAGCCCTGTGTTCTACTCAGTCTCTAACAAAAATGAGTACCAGGAGTATTTCCTGGGGGTAAAAAGCGGCCGGTGCGTAAGGCTGACAACCTTACCACCATCCTAGGTCACTGTCACATAATCTGGGAACCTTAACTTCCTGGAACCCTCTGGGCACCTCGGGCCTGTAATGGGACTGATTTACCTTTATTGCCTTATACCCCAATGCAATCCATCATCCTCCAGGACTTCAGTACTTAGGGGTAATAGCTGATCTCACTTCGTACAGCGAAGGTGAATACACCGGCTGATGCATTAGAAATTCCCTCGACAGCCAATCGGTATTGTTGATGAGGGATTTGAAAGGTCTCGTAATGAGCGTCTTCTAGTGTGAATACTATCAAATTCAATGTGTTTGTACATACGAAATTAATTTGTAACTGATTAATACTTTCGAAAAAAAATTATGGGATCCGAAGAAAAATACAATAAACAAGTGTAGCTATACAGAGTGAAAAAGAGAGAGACAGAACATCATCCAACGTGAGAAAACTTATAAATTATATATGTATAAATATTGCTGATTTCAGGTGCATTAGTATCAGTTTTGTCTGTACAAAGAAACATTCAATTCCTTCTTCCTAGTCAAAAATACCGTCCAGTACCCTGCTACACAAGTCACATCCTCTATACTGCCAACCGCAAAACGCACGAGAAAATATAAATCAATAGAATCCCATACGGCTAAAATTTAAAAAAATGTAATAGAGAGAAGAGGGTGATGAGAGTGGAAGCAGAAACCAAACAATTGAATCAAGAGAGAAACAGAAGACACGTTATAGATTGAAGTACGATATAATCCTCCCAAATATTCTGACATAATAGGAATTTAACAATTCATAAGATCGGTCAGCAGACTGCGTCACTAGCGGTACTTCAATTCACTTGTCAAACTATACATGCTTCAGGCGAGCATCAGTATTAATGGAAAAGGACACTGGGCAATTCAGCAGGAAGTCTCTGACGATTAACACCATCTGTCAGACACTAAGATTCCCGCATACGTGAGAGTATATATACGTAACTTCATGAAGCTGAGTCCTTCCTGAGAAACTACCAGGTCTTCAACTAGTCAAGAAATTATCCGCATTTTATGGAACACGAACGTTCATACAGCATTTACAAGAGTCTGCCACCCGTGCGTAACTACAGTGCTTTATATGGTTCAAGCCATGTTCCAGAAGCCGAGAGCGATAAACGCGTGGAAGTATGTACATGCCAATGCTACCTTACGGCTAACATCATGCGCCAGATACCGAAAGACCCTTATAGGTAAAAGTATGTACATGCCAATGCTACCTTACGGCTAACATCATGCGCCAGATACCGAAAGACTCTTATAGGTGAAAGTATGTACATGCCAATGCTAC
>Ga0123352_10021599_pt1 | contig 10256 bp, 5 predicted proteins | sample TergutLab28metaG_FD_89700 | JGI IMG/M metagenome (GOLD analysis project Ga0123352, IMG submission 89700) | Labiotermes labralis P1 segment gut microbial communities from Petit-Saut dam, French Guiana - Lab288 P1 | ecosystem: Host-associated > Arthropoda: Insects > Digestive system > Gut ...
CCTCGTACGTTTATGTCGGTCTATTTGTGCTAAGGTGAATATTACTAAGTAGCATAAATCTCGCTAAAAATTTAATGGGAAAATGTTAAATTATGCCCATAATGATGCCCGAAACATGTTGAGAAAGTGTTGATAATAAACATCTAACTGTTGCATCTTGTTGGTTTTTTCTCTCTCACTTTACAATTTGCTCACGATGCACGGTCACAGAAAACTAAAGCTTTCCTAAAGGATATAGAATTTTCACATCGTAGGATAGTGGAAGTCTGAATCATTTGTATTATGACACTATTCTTTGTATAACAATAACAATAATAATATACATTAAGAGCTGCCAAGATGTAGGAGCTTCTTTCCGAAAATCTGGGGCACTATATTACCGACCCAAACGTTCCTTTCACTGCTAACAAATTCTGCTACCCTTCTTTCTCGCCGTGGGGTGTTTGTCAACCGGAGTCGACGTTGATGGAAAATTCTGCGCATACGGCTTTCTTCTATCAGTAATTTATTCCTCACTAAAACTTTTACTTAAATTTATAGCCTTTTTCATAAAAATGTCTAAATTATGATACACTTACTAGTCATTAAATTTTATCTGGCTCAGGATAAAGACAAGCTGCAGGCTTTTGTGATGGCGGCAATAAACCTCCGGAGTCCATAAAATGCGGGGAATTTCTTGACTAGCTTTCAGACCTGTTGGCTTCTCAAGAAGGACTCTGATCCGTGGGTTATGTTTACGAATTTTATTATTATTATTATTATGATAATAATAATAATAATAATTTTTAATAAAGACACAAACACATTGATGAAGTTAGAAGTTATTTAAAGACCAGTGGAGTTTCAGCAGTTACATTCCGTTTTCCTGTATGTGTTCCGTTTTCTTCCACTGAAGGAGCTAGACGTAGGCATATCAATTTGCAAATACTTCATAATCGGTACTTGTGGCTTATGTTGTTGTTTCAGTTTGGGGTTCTATTTCCTACATGCTATTCCGTTTTAATTTCAAGACTTCAAGAATATTTCAACAGTTACTGTGCCACATTTTCTTATTATTTCCTCTAAAAAACCCATCGTATTCACATATGCAGATGTAACAAACTGGCGTAGTTTGCACAGTCGCTGACATTAGGTCTTTCCGTTGGAGCCAATGAAAATATGCCTCTACATCTGAGGACAGAAATAGTTTTTCATTCCGAAAATGTGCGTTGTGTTCAGAACTCCAGTGAAAGTCCAGAAACCAAGCACATCATCTTTTGAAATAAAGTGAAATGCCAATTTAATACAACTAAGTAATTTTATTGTTGTATCCTTAGCTCGACATGTTTCGGGTACATAGTCCATCAGGAGCATTAGATGTTTAATTGCAGCATATGGTTTTCTGCACCGAGTTTTTGGGTGGGTGGTGGTCTTAAGAGCCTCTGCGTAGGTCATGTTAATGGTGCGGATGGTGCACGGCACCATCCGCACCGTTAACACGACCTAAGCAGCATCTGTCAAAATCACCACCCATCCAAAACCTCGGTGCAGAAAACCATATGCTGCAACTCAACATCTAATGCTCCTGATGATGGGCGTATGTACCCGAAACATGTAGAGCTAAGAATGCGTCAATATAATTACATAGTTGCATCAAATTGGCATTTCACTTTATTTCATGAGGAAGATGCACGGTCAAACAACCCTCACGTAATTTTTTTTTGTAATATATCATTCACACGAGCGTTTAGGTCGAAGAAGTCTGATATTATCATTAAACAGAGTTGTCAGCGGCTGTTTTTCCTTTAACTAAATACTATGCGCGTTTGTAACACTGAAGGTCGAACTAAAACTGGAAAAGTGTGAAGACGTTAGAAGAATGACAAGACATTTTCCACAGCGCAGATTTATCCACCATAAATTCCACAAGCTTTGATCGGTGATCGAACCGATGTTGGATCTATAAATCATCACACTCCGCGCGATCACCGTACGCCAATTGTGGACCGATCGATGGTGATATGAAGAACTAATGGAATGGTTAAAGCAAGTGCTGTGAATCTCCACTGGCGCCACGCTTCCATTAGGTTTCCAGCTACCCTTACAGCACAATATACACGAGAATAACCCAGTTAAAATTTCAATAGGCAACTACTGTGTAAAAAAAACCCACTAATAAAAACTTCTGGCGTGTGCAATATTCTTTACCTACAAAACCATATTTCACAAAACACACTTTAGCTAAAAATATTTTTATGCTATGATAACAACCAAAAAGTGGGTATACTGATATGTATTTGTTATTTTATAAAACGCATAGCTCCTACATGCTTCGGTCACCTATTGCGGCCATCTTCAGGGAGGTGTTCTTGAAGGAATATTACAGAGAACGTCAAAGCAGTTTACAAATTTGGAATGTTAAATTGCAGGCTATAAGTTTAAAATCTGCGTTAGAAAAATAAAATATTAAATATTAACTTTTATATTCTAACGTAGATTTTTAACTTATTACGTAAAACTCAACATTTTACATTCGTGAACAGTTATAACGTTTTCTGTAATATATCCTTCAACGTGCACCTCTCTGCAGACGGCCACAACAGGTAGCCAATACATGTAGTAGGATGTGCTGATTAGAATATAATAAATCTACATATCAGTATACTCACTTGTTACTTATTGATAATAAGAAATCATCAGTGCTTGGTCATGAATCATTTAAAATTTGTATTCTACTTTCATTTCAAATAAAAACTTCTGATCTACATCAAGATACTACAATTACTGCAATACAAACCCCTCAAACACACCTTCTTGTTCTATTTACTGATACCAGTTTCCATTCCTATTCGTCACTACTACTGACTTTGTCATATTCTGCCACCAAATTACAACCGACCGAAAGACTAAATAGCAACAGTTTTCTGAAATCTTCCGGTCCTATACGAAATACTTTCTAAAATACATACCGATCTTATGAACGACACAACAAACTATTCTAGACTTTTAGTCCCATGTCATCCAACTTTTATATTCCACCCCCATTTAGACCATTTTTATTGTCAATGTAAACCTTACAAGAGCGTGCCAATGTCACTACATTAAAATTCACAGGTAAAAAGTGTAAATATCATCCTATAACATGCCACGAAGGAACACAGGAGAGGTACTGTTGTTTCTCTACCAATACACAACCTCGGCGCTAGAAGGTGGAGCGTGGTCAGCGGCACGCCCTGGCCGTTTTAACCACCTCCCTCGAAAAGAAATCCGGTACCTATCGTACATTAAGCTGGGATTTTGTCGGTTTTTGTCTTGGATGGTACGGAAAAATTCGACTCCACCAGGGTTCAAACCCCGGACCCCCCCCCACCAAGAAGCTAGTTGCTATACCGACTGCGCTGTCCCGGTCGCCAAAATTTTGAAAGAGATAGTTAACACCAAATTTAAAAATAATATTTACTATTCGATTTTAATATTAGGTTTTATTTGTAATATTTTTTTTTAATTTCAATGAAATAATATTGAAGGATTTTGCAGTTTTATTAATGGCAATGAAAATTGACCACCTGGGGTAGAAAAGCGTGTCATATGAAGACTGCACGACCAGTGAATATAAGGCTCAAATTTGTTACTGTTTTTTAAACCTGTAAAGAGAACTTCCAAGGAAGAAATAATAAACACCTTACATAAAGACAGATAGCAAATTATACACTTTTAGTTTTGTTCCTGAAACATAATCAGACAAGCATCAACAGTTTTCACACAGCGAGTAGGCAATCGGAAGATTGATTTAATGTCCAGACACAACTTCCACAAAGTACAAAATTATTAGACAGGAATAAATACCACAAAGAAAAATATAAAATGAAAATCTGAAACAGGAGTCACTTAAGAAACGGCTAAAAGTGTTTCTAAGATGAAGAGCGGCTAGAGAAAATTCTAGTGTGTGTCAGCTTTGCAATAATTTTTCTTTTAAAGCAGATAATTGTGTGAGTTGGCCGAATGCCAATTTATGACGTTAGCAGCAAGGAACTTGAAAGTGATAAAGGTGTTAAATCGAGAGGAATTTGTTGCGTTATTGAAAAAAAACACAAGGAAAGTCTTACTAGAAAGAAGACTGCTGGCAAGACAGGCTCAGAAAGCAGGTCGATAGCGTAACGTATGTGACGTGTCAAATTTCTGATGGGTTTCACCTTTCTAGTTCTTGACTTTGATTGACACTACTGACTATTGTACACATATATTCTGAAAAAGAATCTGTATCAGGTTATGTGGCTGTGGATTTTATATAACTCGTTGCATAAAATGTATACTATAGACTTCTAACACAGTTCTTGGCTCACTATATGTCGTAGGATAACCACGTGATTTATCATATACTTAAATCCACTTATTATTGTCTTAAATAGAATTAACTTTTATCTTATGTTTACTGGGCCGTGCATCATTGCGATAACTGAAGAATCAAAAAATCAACTAGATGCCACTTGATATTTTATTGTATTTCTTATAGGTTCAACATGTTTCGAGCATTACTATGCCAATCATCAGGAGCTCGTGACTATGATGCTGGGAGGTTAGGTGCAGTTGGGCTGGAGTGATGTCCGGGTTGCTTGCTCAAGCTTGATCCTGCAACCCGGACACCACTCCAGCCTAACCGCACCTCACCTCCAACATACAACAAACCAAGAACGACACGACCAATGTGATAAACAACATCATAGTCGCGAGCTCCTGATGATGGGCATAGTAATGCTCGAAACATGTTGAGCCTATAAGAAGTACAATAAAATATCAAAGTGGCATCTAGTTAGTTTTTTTATTCTTCGGTTAACTGTTATCTTTTTTAAACAGTGGCAGGCTATTGGACAGTACTTCAGGGCGACAGTCGGTATTTACAGTGAGAATAATACAAATTACAAACTTGCGGTGTGAAAAAAAGGCCCCAAAACTTGGTATATGTAATTAACACTTGTCTTTAAACCCTTAAATATGGGGGAGACGAAACACTTGTGCAAAACAAAGTACAAAATAAACCAATTTCACATAAGTCGAAGCTAGCAGCCACTCAGCTGGTCAAGACATCACAACACTTGATGTAATTCGAATTTTATTTCGTTTTTCAAAACAGCCAGCTATTGCAGCTCATCGTGCGGCAATAAACTTCATTTCTTACCATCTCACGAACCTTATTTCTGTAACATCAGTTTTGACACTACTTTCCCATCTATGTCTACTTCTTGTAGATGACAATTTTCCTTTACGTTTTCACAATAAATACGTGAATTCATGTACAAATTACCTCATACATGTTACGTGCAATATCAGTCTCATCGTCATTCGGGTAATGAATTTTATAATTTTTAGTGTTTAAATTATGTAACTAATTGCAAAGACCATTTTCTTCACCCACCTGCGACCTCTTTCACTCTCCTCGTTCATAGCCTTCGTCTTCAGCACATTACGAATCTCCATTCAACCTCCCGCCAGCAAACAGTATGTCTAATTATCTCTCGGGTTTTCACTGTTTCTTTGCAGTAGGCCCTAACTGAAAACATCGTGAGACAAGATCTCCAAATATTCTTATAATAAAACCAACCAGATGAACTAATTTCTCAAATTTATTTTTGGAATAAAAGTTCGTGTGTTTCGGACAGTTCCTCTGTCCATCATCAGGAGTTTTTCACTGTACACACAACAATGGTGTATGTCATACATGCTTGCTGACAGCTGACCTGTATCACATATACCATTGCTGTGTGTACAGTGAAAAACTCCTGATGATGGACAGAGGAACTGTCTGAAACATGTAGAGTTTTATTCCAAAAATAAATTTGAGAAATTATTGCATCTAGTTTCTTTTATTATAAGAATTTTTCACGAATCACGGTCACCTGAACGTCATGTCCAAATATGTCACTGACTGACTTAATACGTTCCACGTCCGTGAAATATGTCCCGGAGGATCGTTGTCGGAAGGTCAACCGTCCTTCGGGTACGTAAGTCCCGAAATCATATTGCGATGAAGGGCCCAAACATTTTGGCCTAGGTTCCCGCTGTGTTACTCCATAGAAATTCAGAGACTGCACTACAAATCAGGTCACTACAGCTTCCGTCTATATCTGTCGTGGTTTACCTTACACTTTACCATGTTAACAGTACGTTTGCGCTAACGTTAAAATTTCTGGCTTTCCTCTGGGGAAAAACTTTTCGATTATGGGTCACGAAACCCATATTCTGTCAACGGTCTCTCTGTTCTTGCTGAATTCCCCCAGAATAGATTTCGGGATTTCAGGTCAATTAGAACACGACCGTTCTTTTTTTTTAACATAATCTCCAATATATTATTCACTAAATATACTGTTGATAAAGGCTCTTGAAGCGTTGAAAATTATCATTTATATTAGAGGCTGTCGGTTGTAATTTCGGCCAGAAGCTGACTATCCTGACTGAGATTCTTTGCAGCGATCCTCATTCTGTAAGGAAAATATCAGGGTAGTAGCTTCAGCCTGACCAGGATGGTTTCCTTCGACATACAGTCCTATTCATTCTTCACGGTCATCCAAGCATTCTACGTCATATGCATGTAGTGGTAGCTACTTTCGGTACAGTCAGTTAAAAGATATCTTCAGTTCTCTTCTGGTAATCCACTGAAAATATTCAATTAATTTCGTATAGCCTTTTGTATACACTGCTTGACAGATTGTACAAGAGCCTTTGGGAGTTTTCGTGACGTCACTTGCCCTTAATCGTTTTCTTTTTCCATATTTCGCGGTACGGTGACACTCTGCGTGATTGCATAGTCCCTCATCACAGAATTAAGACACTGTTATCTCAATTGCTCTAAATTTCGTCTGTTTTTATTCTTCGAAAGACAAACAAGTCAACGCCAGCTTTTATCGGCATTTCATCGCGAACTTCAGCAGTTGTATCTTTGTCTGTGTGTAACACAACATTTGCCGATAAATCCCCAAATGTTTGTTTCCGCAAATTAAATCTCTAGCCATAAAATTAGATTCTACCGCGAAATACTGTTTACATAGAGCAGTCTGCGCATTCAAATTTCAAAAACAGTTTAAAGTTTTTGTTCATTGTAATCATATTTTTCTTTAAAAACTAAAAGGAATAACCCCAGGATGATACAAATGTACCAACAGATTTTAAGACATGTTGTGAGCCTCCGTGGTAAATTTTGCACGGTAAATTTTGCTCTGTTATTTGTGGAAGGCCGCTGGGTACCAGGAGTTACTTTGACTAGCGCGTCCGTGAGAGAGGCGAACTGTGTACCCATCATGGCGGTAAGCGTGTCGAACAATAAGTTATACCTAAACTGTAGCCGAGATTTTGTCTCTTATTAGTGTACAGAAATGAACATTTTTGTCTGCTTAATCACGAACTACGCTGAAAAAAGTAGCTTACTTTTTTAGATCCCTAATTGCCACAAAAATGTGATGCTGTTGGGACTGACCAACTTCCAACACACACAAGAACAGAGAGCTCTATAAATACGAAAACACGTGTACAAGTACGAATGGAAAATCAATCAAACTTGAAGTTTTTCCCCTAAAACTAAACTTTTATTTATTTATCTTTAGTTTTGTACTCCTTTATTTACTTCTTTCTCTTACATCTCTTCACTGCTGCTTTATTTATAGCAGTCCCGTTACAGGCCCAAGAGTGGCCCAGGGATTTCGAGGAACTTAAGGTTCCCAGATTTCATGACAACGGCACAGGATGGTGGTAAGGTCGTCAGCCTTATGCACCGGCCGCCTTTACCCCCAGGAAATACTCCTGGTATTCATTTCTGTTAGAGGCTGGCTGCTTTATTTACGGACAGTATCTGAAGTACAAACTAAAACTGGTAGCCACTGCACAACAAAGTTTGAGGTCAGTTTTGTAATTTTGCCTCGTTTAGGTCCATACTCAGGAAAGCGCAAATTTACAGAGAATATCTATAATTATTTTTAAAGAAATTACTGGCAAACGGAAGCAATGATTTCCTTTATTATACTTTTCTCTTTACATTCAAATATTAAATATATCAAGAGGACTAACGAGCGTCGGACATCGTAGTGAATGTAATAAGATAAATTTGTTAGAAAAAATCTCATGCAAGAAGACATCGAGTTTCTGAGGAGGCACTTTAGTGACAAATGTTTAAACTGATGAATCCAGCGGACTTTTTACTGGGATGAATAATGGGGCCACTTTGTAGAAGGACTTAGTTTAAGCGATTAAATATGTAAAACGTTCATGTAAGAAATTTATCGTTCAGCAGGACAGTGTTTTAGTGTCAGTGTTTGCGTTTTAATCTCTAAAACTTGAAATCGTCTTGTATGAACTTCAACATGCCGTTTTCTAACACTGCAGTAGGAGCTTCCTTTAAAACATGAAGAGTTATTACGTCTTAAATATGATAAGATCCATGATGTCTTCTTCCATGTACCACGACCGTTCTCCCCAAATTGGGAAATGGTTCTATTTTCCTTAATGGCTGCAAGTTAATTCCGGATGTTTCCGAAAATGCAATCACGAATAACGTAGGCTGTATCACATTAGTGACTAAACTGCCAACTGTCACGCAAACAATTCTTGAAACACTGCCATTTTCAGATTATATCTGCCTAATGCCTTAGTGGAGAAACGCAACAAAGAAACGTCACAGTTCAGTTAGCAGAACTCCTGTTTCTTGTTCGGGAGTTCCTGTGTTCAAATCAGGCAGGATCTCTTGACTCAATTTGCTGTAGTTGAACTCACTTCTGCCAAATATATGCCGATATTGCATTTCAAGTAAGGTCACCATTGCTCCCCTCGATACAATTTCCAATTCTTAATTCATTAATCTTCTTATCATTACACCTTATGTAACCTGAGCTACAGACAGCGTCGTTAAATAAACAGTAAATCAACAAATCCTGTCAAAAATTCTGAATAAGGTATTTTTACTTGTGTATCCTGAGCGTATGTTGGGAGATTATTTAAATGAGTCCGAAGTGTAAAAGCATTTCAAACCTATAAACATCTGACAATGTCATGTAGGCACAAAATGTGCAGCAGCTTTTGCAAAAACGATCAAGTATGTTACAAATTTAAGAAGGAAAAATTCTTCTAATTACTGTAGTTTAAATCTTAATTATTCGTGTCAATTTAGTGGTGCTTTTAACAGCCCTGACTTTACATTATAGAATGAAGGAATGATTAGTGTGTAGTTAGTAGGGACGTGGAGAGGACTACAGTGGCCTAATTTGTCATACTATCCCGATGTTTGGCTGGAGAGGGCTGAGAAAAAAACAAACACCTCCAGACAGGACAGCAGGTCCCCGTGAGCGGGATTTCAAACTGGGATCTCCAGCATAGGAGGCATGATTGTCGTTCGGTTTAGAGAGATCCTCGGTCTGAAGTTTAAAACCGTCAACTTTTGGTTATACAAGACAGGAAATAACGTAACACCGAAGCGCGTTCGCGTAACAATCTTTGCCGCGGATAAGCAATAAGGATTAAACTTAAGAGTGTGTGTCTATATCCTTGCCTTAGTTATTGGGCAAGCAAATAGCATCTTTACTGCGCAGCATTATATTGTCTTCTGCGACCTGTCTGGGGCTACAACATTTTTCCACATAATCTTATAAACGGCAAGACTTTTGAAAAACGTTGAGCATATAATGTGTACTTTGGTTGTCTCTACTACTTTGTCTGCAACATTTCGCATTATGAGAAGAATTTGGAGATATTCTGTCATAAATGTGCCTACGTCGACATGAAAATTATTCACTATTTTTGTTAGATATTAATGCAACCTGAATTTTGCCGACAGATATTCGAGATGTCCCTAAATATCAAATAGCATGAAAATCCTTCCATTGGGAGCCGAGTTGTTCCAGGCGGACAGACAGTTACACGGACAGTTAAACAGTTACACGGACAGTTACACAGACAGTTACACGGACGGTTACACGGACGGTTACACGGACAGTTACACAAGCAGTTACACTGACAGTTACACGGACAGTTACACAAGCAGTTACACGGAGAGTTACACAAGCAGTTACACGGACATTTACACGGACAGTTACACAAGCAGTTACACGGACAGTTACACGGACAGTTACACGGACAGTTACACGGACAGTTACACGGACAGTTACACAGACAGTTACACGGTGTTACACGGACAGTTACACGGACAGTTACACAGACAGTTACATAAGCAGTTACACGGACAGTTACATGGACAGTTACACGCACAGTTACACAGACAGTTACACGGACAGTTACAC
>Ga0123352_10021601_pt1:5000-10256 | contig 10256 bp, 9 predicted proteins | sample TergutLab28metaG_FD_89700 | JGI IMG/M metagenome (GOLD analysis project Ga0123352, IMG submission 89700) | Labiotermes labralis P1 segment gut microbial communities from Petit-Saut dam, French Guiana - Lab288 P1 | ecosystem: Host-associated > Arthropoda: Insects > Digestive system >...
ATCGAACCAGCGACCTTCCAATTTGTCGCACAGCACATTAACCTCTGTGCCACCGCGGTCTCCCACATCTATGTTGTGAAGAATGGAAAATTGCAAAAACAATAATGCTAAGCTTTATACGCCATTTTGTAAAGGTTTTGAGGCCTCAAATTAAATTGATATTTAGCAAATTATGGAAAGTATACACATTGAATATGCGGTCGGTAGGAGAGATATGACATCCATATTGCGCGTCCATGTGAAGAAGTCGGTGAGTTAGGTACCTCAGTGGGTGCAGTGACAGCTTACGTAACGTTAAGTACGTGGTGGCAGAGTAAGGTCGGAAATCTGCAGGAATCGCAGCCAGTATATCACCTGCCCCTTTTCATGAAGCCACATGCTCGTATCAGCGTCAGGGACAGACGAGTAGACCGCCATTTTGTGGTTCCAGAAACCCAAACGAGCGAATCGGCGACGACCGAGTGAAATGTCGGCCGCCGTGGAGAAGGGGGTGAGGCGTCGCGCCGCTCGATTCTTCTTCTTACTCCCTTAAAAAGAAAATTCATCCCTCCTTCAACTTCATGTATATACCTCATCATGCGTCACTACTACTACTGCCACCACCACCAACTCCCTCACGATTCTTCCCCATATCACCCCTTATTTCTGCTTTACTCTTCCCGTGCTTTGCATCCCACCCTCCTCCTTCCTTCACATCTCCATTCTATCTCCGCCTCTCTTGCAGGGACTCATCCTCTTAGAATTGCACACCACTTTACACAGTACACTCACGTCCTATTTCATCGAGGACCCGGCGGAGCGTAGAAACACCACGGCCACAATTCGAGGGTTAGCTGAGTAGCTTGCTAACTAGGTAGCTCAGTGTTCCTTAACACGGCAACTAAAACATTCCGAATTCAAATACGTTTCCTTTCGAATAGCCTAAACGCGAGAAACCACTTGGAAGACTAAATTGTAGATGAAAGAAGAATAACAAATTGGTCTTTAAAGTATAAGATGTGAGGTTATAAAAAAGCTTCGCCTGGGTCGAAATATGAACAAGATATAGGCTGTTCTGATATGAATATAAATCTTTAACAAATCTTATGTTTATTGGACCGTGCATCATTGTGATAGCTGAAGAATAAAAGACCAACTTGATGTCACTTGCTATTTTATTTCACTTCTTATGCGCTCAACATGTTTCGGACATTAATATATCAATCATCAGGAGCTTGCGACTATTCTGTTGAATTACCACATTGGTCGTATTGTTCTTGGTTCGATGTGTGTTGGGGTTTCGGTGTGGTTGGGTTGGGATGGTGTCTGTGTTGCAGGCTGAAGCACAATATTATTCCAAAAAAAAGAAATAATAAGTTCACAATTAGTACACCGTTGTGTTACAGAACTCCTTGGGTATAGGCAATGTGAAACTTTCACACAAATAAAAAAGGGACACAGTGTGGTAAAAAAAATATGATTAAAAAATTTGACAAGATAAAAATGATTTATCTCAGTAATTAACCAACTTGATGCACAAAATTTTTGTTTTACAATAAGCTTATTTCATGCCTCTACATGTTTCGAGCACATGTGCTCATCATCAGGAGGTGAAAATTTCATTACACAACCTCTGGTATCATCACACCTATAGGTGGCAGTCTCGTGCAGGAGACGGCCACCTATAGGTGTGATGATGATGAGCACATGTGCTCGAAACATGTAGAAGCATGAAATAAACTTATTGTAAAACAAAAACGTTGTACATCAAGTTGGTTAATTACTGAGATAAATATACTGAGATGCACGGTCAGCAAAACATTAAAAAAACAAGATAAAAATATGTATAGGAAAAGCCTTCGCAATCAGTCCTTTAGAGTAATATCTAACATAGCACGCATATTGACATAAATTCTGATGTCGTGGTTTATAATGAAATTAAAATGGAACTGTCGAGATGTATGGCCTGTTTTTAAACCCCTTATGGTTCACTGTTTAAAAGTACCGTCCTTTTATACAGCACTTTGCTGTTAATTGGTCACTGAATAAACCTTTTCCAACTATCGCGATGAAAGTACAAACGATTCACATGCACGCTGTGCCTCCAGCAGGTACACATGTGCCTCAGAAAACTTATAACAATTTAAGTAGCTGTGGAAATTTAAAGCCATATTTCAACACTTGACTTAAAATATTCGATCAACCTTGTGGTCTAGTGGTCAGAGTCTCTGACTACTAATCATGAGGTCCCGGGTTCGATTCCCAGCTCTACCTTGGGAATTTTTTCTGATGGGGAGGATTCCCGCGGTGACCATGGTCTGGGTAGGTTAGTAGAATTTAGGTTTAAGGGCCCTCCTGGCACTACATCCTCCTATATGACCACTCACATCATTGGGACAACGTAACTGCTCCTCATGGGCGTCCCATCCTCACAAGTCAGTTACATTCCTGCCATGCCCAGGAGGGAGGACCACGAAGTCCACAAGGACATGTGGTGTGGCATTGGACAAAAAAAAAACTTAAAATATTCAGAACATGTTACTGTGTGTTGGTAACAATACTGACACAAGTCGAAGTTCCTAAAATCGACATTTCCCCACATAGCTTATTTATGAATTTAACCCAGTTCTCTGAATAAGGAATTTCCATTTCCCTACGGCGCTCTTGCTTGTTGTTTCTGTAATAAAGATGACGTCAGTGCCGATTTGCTTAAATGTAATTGGCATCAGCTTGTGCTCCCTGATTGTTAATATTTGATTTCCTCTTGCGGTCTAAAATGATATTTTCGTCAGTATCAACAGTGAAATTACTAAATTGAATTGTTTCCATCCCGTTGTGTATATATACTAAATTTTTCATTAGGTCCACCATCTATACACAACATATATTGTTGGCTAATGGTTAGTTAAACAAGCTACATGTTTCGGCCTTACTTGGCCATCATCAGGCTTACCTGAGATTAGTATCAATTAAGGTACAGCGAACATTTGTACCTTAGTTGATACTAATCTCCTGTAAGCCTGATCATGGCCAAGGAAGGCCGAAACATGTAGCTTGTTTAACTGAACATTTTCCAACAATATATGTTGTGTAAAGACGGTGGACCTAATGAAAAACTTGGTGAAATTACTGCCGAGCTTCAGTCCTCAAATGGTAGATGATTTGTTTTGATTACATTACTTCAAGAATTTAATGAATTTAAGTTCACACTGCTGTTACGTTTGTGACAAACTTATATTTATGCTACAATTTCCATGTAAATGAGAGAGATACATTAAGAAGGATCAACTGGCTTGCAGTCTTCGTGCTTCACCTCTGAAGTAAAAAAAAAGGTAAAGGTAAAGGTAAATCAGTCCCGTTACAGGACTGGATAGGCCCAGAGGGTTCCGGGAAGTTAAGGTTCCCAGATTTCATGACAAAGGCGCAGGATGGTGGTAAGGTTGTCATCCTTACGCACCGGCCGCCTTTATCCCCAAGAAATGCTCCTGGTATTCATTTCTGTTAGAGGCTGAGTCAACCCCAGGGACATAGTGCTATCGGAAGGATTTTATGTCAATGAAAAATTCCAATGGCACCAGCTGGAATCGAACCAACGACCTTCCGATTTGTAGCACAGCACCTTAACCACTCTGCTACCGGCGGTACCCAGTAAAAAAAACCAAGTTTAAATTCCTGTACTAAGTACAAAAAATGTTCACCGTAGAACAGAATAAGAAGGTCCAGAGGGTGAGTAGAGGTATAGCTGTAATAATTCTTTAACTCCGGCACTAGATGTGGATGGGGGTTCAAAGCCACGCCCCGGCCGCTTTACCCCCGATAAAGAAACTCGGTACCCTTTGTATAGGAGACTGGTGGGTCCTAGGTACGGTATGAGCGAGTGCAGAAAATCTCGCCCCCATCGGGATTCGGTCCCCGGACCCTCCAGCACGTAGTAAATCGCTGTACCGATAGCGTGAGAGACATATTCCTTATCTCGCTTTGAGTGTTTTGGGATAGAAATACTATTTTGCTCTACTGAGACTACAGAAGTAATTCCGATGAGTGGTGGCGATGACACTGGTTGAGGCGCCCCCAAATGTGTTTGCTGTTTTATTTCACTTTAACCACTTTGGCCTGGCTCAGTCAGTCCAAAATGCTCGTCTCTGTCGGTATTCGTTACGCGGTAACTGTTACCTACTCAGTTAGGAACGGAGGAAATTTACTGAAATACGCTAGTACATCAAGCTTATCAGCTCGTGGGGAATATAGAGCGTATCAATCCGTGGGGATTCTTTGTGTGACCTCAGTATTCTTACTTACTCCATGGAGCAGAGTCCTTCTTGAGAAGCTAACCGGTTCTCAGCTAGTCAAGACCCTACTCGCATTTTTTGTAATCCGAAGGTTCATTACCGCATTCACAAGTGCCCGCCACCTGTCCCTATCCTGAGCCAGATCTATCCAGTCCGTACCCCCACATTCCACTTTCTGAAGATCCTAATATTTTCCTACCATTTACGCCTGGGTCTTCCATGTAACCTCTTTCCGTAAGGCTTCCCCATTAAAACCCTGTATACTTCTCCTCTTTCCCCATACATGCTATATTCCCCACCCATGCAATTCTTCTAGATTTGATCCCCCGAACAATATTTGATGAAGAGTACATATCATTAAGCTCCACCTCATGTAGTTTTCTCCACTCCCCTGTTCCCTCGTCCCTCTTATTGACATCTGTATGACTAAAGGGAAATATAATAGAAATAAGACGAAGCATTATGTGCACATAATGTAATGTTTGTAGCTATGTGCTTGTGTTGACATTTTTTAATAATTATTACATTAAATTTAGATAAAGTCTTCTGTCCCTTGTGCACAAGACAGGAGCAGCTTCTTCGAATGTTCCGTATAACATAAACCAAATAAACAACAGGTTGCAGGTTTGGAGTTTTTACGCAGTGGGCTTTTCGTGTAGCGAAATAATTTATAGAAACTTTACAAATCCCTATTTGAGCTACACGTGCCAAATAAATTGTACCGGATCGGTACCCATCAAATTGACACCCATTCATCAAGTTTTAATGTCGGCTGATCATAGAGAATTTTGACTAAATCTGTCCAGTAATTTAGGAGATAAAATATGCATGTGGCTTGACTGACGTAACGTTCCTGTAACATCCCCTTTAACCTTTTGGCGCCGGAATTATTTTTTAATTTTAGCACACCCTGTATATAAAATGTGAATAATACAGGAACCAAATACGTTAGAATTATGAAACAAACTGCATTTTGAAGAGAAAAAAA
>Ga0123352_10021602_pt1 | contig 10256 bp, 3 predicted proteins | sample TergutLab28metaG_FD_89700 | JGI IMG/M metagenome (GOLD analysis project Ga0123352, IMG submission 89700) | Labiotermes labralis P1 segment gut microbial communities from Petit-Saut dam, French Guiana - Lab288 P1 | ecosystem: Host-associated > Arthropoda: Insects > Digestive system > Gut ...
CATCCATCCTCAGGAGCTTGCGACTTATTTGTTGAGTTATTTCATGGGTTGTATTGCTCTGGTTCGATGCGTGTTGGTGTTACGTTGTGGTTTGGCTGGGGTGGTGTGGTATCCGGATGCAGGATTTGAACATCCTGATCCCACTCGCAAGCTGTCAGCAAAAGTGTATGACATATACCATTGCTGAGTGTACAGTGAACAACTCCTGATGATGGACAAAGGAACTGTCCGAAACATGTAGAATTTCATTCCAAAATAAATTTGAGGAATTAGTGCATCTAGTTGGTTTTATTGTAAGGTAATTTGTCACGATGCACGGTCACATGAAAGTAAAATCTCTTCATTTCATATCAGACTTCCATACATAGTGACGGAATTCGCAGAGTCGGCGTACATTGAGTTAAGTCCGTGAAAAATTGTTAGGTTTATAATGATAGGTACCTTATTGTGAAGATAAAGCACAATTTCATATCCATACTCTATAGCTGGAAAATTAATACTGTATTTTAGTAAATTACTAAGTAGTGATCTTTCTTTGTGTCAGAAATTGGATTAGGCAGTAGCGAAAACCATAGCGGCCCCTGAAAGCCGGCAACCCTCGTGCTTGCTCCGAGAACAAAGGGAACACCCGTCGATCGAACGTTTTGACGCCGCCATCTTGCGTGGCTCCCATTAGGGCGTGTCTTCATAACAGGTGGCATACTGAGCTCAAACACGTAAACATACAGTGTAGCGTTATGCATGACGTTGGAAATCGGTAATATTCGTCAGCATAAGAAGGCCAAAATTTTGGTCGGTAAGTCAGTTTTAAATTTAACGAAGAAATCGGCACGAGGTTTATCTGTGTAACCCCTGCACTTAAATAAACTGTTTACATACCGGTAATTATTTTGTTTTTAATAGCATCATGTGATAGGTATTCCGAGTGAAGTAAGGAACGCTGTGACTGCCGCTCGGAATATTATGGCACAGTGGGAAATAATATTAAAACTGGTCGTATGTAAATAAGAGGTTACATTTTTCAATTTGATTCCTGTTTCTAAGAATATGGTTCGTTGGTGCTCTTATGAATAAACAATATGCGAATAATTCACTAATTAAGCAACCACTGGCTTCACTATATGGAACTACTTAGACCCACGGAAATTGGGAGTTCTTTAAGCCGGGAAAGAATGGATCTTGTTCTGTGTAATACAATTTCTTTGACTAATTGACGGGTAACGTACAATTATTTGCAAATAAACACCTCGTGATCCTACAGAACTCCTTAGCTTTTCCATAATCTGCCTTGTATGTATGTTCAGTCCTACGGCCAAAGGCGTTTTTCCTGCAGGATTGTGACTCCACACAACAGAACTGTTCGATAGTGGCTGGCCTCATCATTGAATTCCCCTCCTCTTACGTAAGCTGAAGTTGCTCTACGTATTCACAAGAACATACCCCCGAAATCAGTTCCAATCTTGGCGAATCCGTTGTTCACCCCTTACATGCTGTATCGTTAATAAACATTTTAATATTATCTCCCCATATCAGCCTTGGAATCAGAAGTGGTATTCACCCTTCAGGTTTCCGACTAAGAATTTATTGTGTTTTCAACTCTCGTATTACAAGTACACCGCCCTGTCCACTTAATCCTTCTTGAAAATAGTAGTAATAATAATAATAATACGTGAGCGACATACCAGGAAAACATGAAGTCAAGGAACTACAGAAAACAGCCATACTGGGCACTGCACACACACTTCGGAATGTACTAATGTAAAAGTAAAATAGATTCAACACTGGAACTAACGATGTAAGCACCATGAATAGTAACAACAGAATAGCTGCAACGCTGTATTCCCTAGGGACATAGTTTGTCTCAGGAATATAAGTATAAATACCCTGTATAAAGGATATGATGATGACGATAATAATAATAATAATAATAATAATAATAATTTTAATAATATTTTTTTTCTTGAGTCCGAGTTACTTCTTGCCATGCCTGCTCGCCAAATACCAAACGTTCTCTAACATGTCAGCCTTACTTTAAACGTTATGATTTGCATCACATACTGTATATTACATAAGCCAATTCTATTCGCTTTTATTTCAATAGTCCCCTATCGTCTTTCTCAACCATGTGTGTAAATATCTTGTCGTAGTTTTCCCACTTACGTTTTATCTTATTTAAAAATTTACATATCTTTATTAATTCTGTTTTATTAGTAAAGTTAATTAATTTTTATGCTGTCTTCCCATTTATATTTTACCTGGTACAATTCAGAAGTTTTTCTCTCCACCTTTGTTTTTCCTTGTTTTTAAAGGGTTTGAGAATACCATCTCTCTCTCTCTCTCTCTCTCTCTCTCGGCATGAATATCTTTCGTTTTTTGCCGCTCTCCTCATAACCTTCACTTTCCAAATTCCCATCTACAGCGTGCTATTCCACACCTTTTATCCATGGTGCTGCAGATATGTAGTCCTCTTTTCCCACACTCACCGTTCATTTCACACTATAAAACTAGAAGCATCTTTTCCGTCATCTTTTGGATTTGATCGCCCTAATAATATTTGTCAAAGCCCACAAATTAAGAACCTATCATTATGCAGTTTTATCTGTCATCCACTTACTCTTCCTTTATTAGGTTCAAATACTATCTGAAGCCGCTTGCTCTTGAACACTCTCGCCATTATAGTAAAGGAATATATTTCATATATTACAGGACGACAGGTAGATTTAAACCCTTAGTTTTAATCCTTAGCTCTAAGGACAAGAGACAAAGAAGTTATGTTGTGTTAGCAAACATCTCTGTTCCCGACATTTAATCAGCTTCAAGAATCTCCAATTTGGGTCTGATTTTTCACAGCCCTTTAATAATTATTAAATGTGCTTTTTGAAAACGTAATTAATGCCATTTCATATCATGAAGTTTGCTAACGTGAACTTGTGTACCTAAATGCATTCCTAAGAGGATATTTCTAAATAATCTCCCAGCGTGTAAAATTAACCATATTCCAGTCTCGTTCGCCGCTTGACTTTTTATGACCCTCAGCCATTACACAACATTAGCCAGGGTAGAGTAGTGAGATTTGACCCTTGCATTAGTTAAGGTACTATAGTGCCTGATGTAAAGCAACAGGCTGCTGTTAAAGGACAGACGATGCTTCCACATATTCTGTCGTGCCAGAGCAACTGGTGGTCGAGGCTTTTCCCTTTTCCTAACTGGGTGAAAATCAAGAAGCTGTACTTGTTGCCAACAGCAGAATGAAGAAGAAAAAATATATATCACTCCGCGGAATAAGAAAACTTTGGCTGGTATCCAAATAGATTACCATCTTCCTCTGCTTGTTACTTACCGAACTTAAATTTTTATAAAAGAAATAATATAAGACACAGATTGCTATCGAGTCTCTTTGTGTTCAAATGTGATGGTGGGAAGACAGACTAATGCAATTATTGTAAGCCTGCTACATTACTACTTTACTACGTTAATGGAAGCAGAAAGTTTTCGACTCTGACCGTTTCCGGATAAGGGTGGTAATGAGATGTGTGTTCTTCTGGGATATTACGCAGCGACGTTTCGGGACAATCTATGGGTCCCAACTTAATGTGATAATAAATTCTTGACCCTTGAAGAGGGGACAGATAGATTGTTCCAAAACGTCGGTAAGAAATTACCACTTAACACTGCGTAATATCCCAGAAGAGCGCACGTGTCATCCACATCGCGGCGAAAGCCTGAAATCACGCACTCATGGCATTATTTATAGAAAGAATGTAACAAAGTAAAAGAATTAAAAGCACCTTCTATTTTATTCCTAACGTGATATTTGCAACACTCTAAAGAATATGGCTTATAGTATGTACATTACAAAGAAATGTGAGATATGGTTTTTTTTCTGTACTGGGGAATGAAAATAATTTTCATGGCGTCCATCTCTTTGTTATTCTAGGACCGAAAACAAAAACGAATGATAGGATGGCTATTGATAGCATGGTTTTTGTTTTTATGTGCGAAGCTTAGAAATTCCCGGCTGTAAACTCGGTATGTGTGTGACAGGGCGACCTTATCCCTGGTCTCGGCCTGATGCAGGTTTAGAGTAAGCTGTAAACTCAGTCTCCATTACCTTGTGATTGCTCTGTCCTGGTCTTTTCCATTTAAAGTGTCCGTGAGGTAAGGGGACTGGGTGAGTTAGCGGGAAGTTCGCAATTTTCTGTGACCTTTTCAACATTTATAAACAGATGAAGATGACAGTACCAAGGGAGAGTAAAGCAGATGAAAGTGAACGTTGCGTCGCAGGTTATATAACTGCTGTACCAACAGCGCAGATTGTTAATTGTCAGCGATTAAATAAGAACTAGAGCAAAATAGTGGCGCCGCGTTGCAAAGGACCATTGCAGCCTTTCCTGAGCGGATTTAGGAAAGCATTTCTAGTGACAGGGGTGTCAAGTCATTCGACCGCGTAGATGTGTGTGCCATGTTTTTGTATCGAGTGCCGTAATCGAGTAGCTGTACCCCTGACTGGATTTGTAGAGTTACAGGTCACAAATTTCTGCTACGAAACTGATTTTTCTGACCAGTTAAATTGGTTTTGCTCATTTTCTTCATGCAACTATCACATGTCGCCTAAAGTGAAGCCTACAGAATTGTCTTCAATGTCTTCTCTAACACATTACCCACTTAACATCGACAATTAACTAATGACATTATTAAATAAGCCATGAAGAATTAGAGTAAAAAATTTGCATTGACCTATCTAACTGCTTATATGAATTAATTCATATGAACTGGCTGCGGAATACTTCAAAATTTAGAAGTTCATAATGGCTGAATTTTTCATTCAGGACATGCGATGGCTGAATACAAGATTACTTTTGTGTTTTGTGGCGAAAAAAAAAGGAGAAGAGAGGAATAGGGGACGCAGCTGTTCTGTGAGCAGAGCAGTTGATTGATGTGAAGCAGTTTGTCTCCTGCATTTGTTTGCAGTGTGTACCTGCTGTACGTATTGCCAAATAAAACCGACTAACTTGAAAACAAATTAGTGCAGTGAAGCCTAGCCATTCGTCGCCGCGTACAATAATACGTTACTAATGCTGTAAGGCACAGCATGTGTACAGACAAAAATTGAATTTTGTAAATATTACTGCTGAACTCAAGTGACAGTACAATATATTGTTTGTGTAACAAACAGACATCATAGCAACTGACCAACTTAATGCACAAATTCTTGTTTTATAATAAGTTTATTATATTCCTCTACATGTTTCGAGTACTGTTGTGCTCATCATCAGGAGGTGGCCGTCCGGTGCGCAGGTTGCAACCTGCGCACCGGCCGGCCACCTACAGAGTGTGACGATACCAGATGTTGTATAATACAATTTGACCTCCTGATGATGAGCGCAACAGTGTTCGAAACATGTAGAGGATTATATTAAACTTATTATAAAACAAGAATTTGTGCATTAATTTGGTCAGTTGCTAGGATTATACTGATATGCACGGTCAGTAAAACATCAAAACAGACATCTGATTCTTTATCATATTGACGAGAATATCAAACTTATTTTCATACTGGTAAAAGTTTTGGTATTAGTGAAGTTAATTGTTATCGAAATATCAAATGAACTGAAGATGTTTTAATTAAACATCCTGATTTTCAACAACTTTCTGGACAAAAGAGCATTAACAAAAGAGCATTTTAGTTTCTTTTAAGTGAATGAATTCGAGTTAGTAATATCTCACTTCAAACAACTGAACCGTTTTCCCACTTACATAATTCTTTATTTTCTGTTTTTATTAAGTACCTAATTACTTTACAGTACCTTATGACACTCTGAATTTCGTGTATGTCAGTTTGCCAGCGGGTCGAAAGCCGAGACGCTTGAATTCACTCCGATTTACTTCATTACAATATCAACAACAACAAGGAAGATCGCTGGACAGTTGCGACGCAGAATAAATTATCTCATTTTATTCTGCACATGGCTGGTCAGGTTATTTTACTTGGGGGTCCAGATAGGGGCGAGTCGGAGAGCTTCGCAATATTATTTGTGTTTTAAAAGTTTAGGGTTCCATCGTCTGGGTTGTGACGTGGCGTGAGTGCGTATTCGGTTTCCGGCGTTTCGATTGAACGTAACGGTTTGAAAAGTCACAAGCCAATTACGAATTTCCAAACCGCTCCACTGTGAAACCTCGGAATTTCCTGTGGACCATAGTACAAAAGAACTTCCTTGCGCTATGTTATAGCTGCTGGAAATTAAAACAGTAGACCTAAGTAATTACGTTTAGGTATACTGCGGACACAAAACCTGAGTTTCTATGAGCATCTGTTTTCTGTGGTATTTTATTTACTTTTTAAAAGTCCAGTACATTCTTTCTACAGTATGTTAGTACGAAATTATAACGAAGAGTTTAAACATATCCGCCGCGCGGGCTAAGTTGTGGAGAACCGCTTTCAACCGCGCGTCACAGTTTCAAGGACGTGATAGGTCCCTGGGACCAACCCATCTGCATTTAAAATTCAATTAACTACATCTTCTGGTCATATTTCAATATTATTGCGAAAGTGATGTGTACCCAGAAGGAGGCAATGTTCTGATTCAAAACCGTGACGAATTTCTACCAAACTATATGGAATCACATCTCAGAAAAGAAAAATCGCCATATTCACATGTTATCCTAAAATCTCCCATAATATGAAACTGACATTGCATGTAACGTTATGAAAAAGTATTATGGTGGGTTTTCTTTAAGTTATGTCTTATCACTCTTTGAGACCAACATCCGACAGTGAATGTGGTGATGAACCTAATATCAACCTGAAGAACAGAAAGGTTATTTTCAACTGCATTACAACTACGACGTATTTGCTTCTACAACAGATAAGGTTGTTTTCTGTACGGACCTGATAAGGGCGAAGTGAGTGGATAAGTGGGCCATAAAATGCGGGAATTTCTGATATATAAACGGCGCCTATATTGTAAGAAGAATGAAATATTGGGCCTTACAGTGCGCGTGGCTTGTGCCCTTGCGTAAGGGAGAAACTGGTATAAAAATATGTGCATTCCTGTATGTCAAGTATTGGCATTGCTATCTTATTGGCATTTAAGTCCACTTGGATGACTGGGAATAAGATGGGAGAATATCATTGCGATTGATCGGTTGGTTTTGAGAAAGGGAGTTTGACGAAGGTAGTTGGACTGGCTCCGATGGTTGTCGGTGGTAAGGGCGGGTGTTGAAACCTCATACCTCCTTACAGCGTAGTCAGTTGGTCGGTCGTTTAGTCATTCAATCAATCAGTAGGGACTTATACAACGTTGTCCAAATAGAACAAGGTAAAAAATAATTTGCATTAAACCATCGCTACTCAGAATTTCAATTTCGGACAGCTGTTGAACAGCATTTGTAACTTCAGGTGTCCTGCAGTACTTCAGGATCCTGAATGCGGTACTTAACAGTGTATTTATTTACTCATCGTGCCCTGCTAAAACACCCAAGTAGAACCAAGAATTAAATTACATCGCTTCGTGTTCTGTGTACGTTCCGTTTGTATACGTTATTGGTGACACTACGGAGTACTAGTAATCAATACAGTACAAATGTTTAAAATCTCCAATGCCTTCTTCTTATCTTACCGCCAACACACGACCGTCGGAGAAGTTGTCGCATCATCGCGGTGTTTTCTAAAATTTTCTGCTCTTCTTCAAGGGGTTACTGTGGGTTGCCGCCCCTGGTTAGAGCGACATTAGGTTCAATTTTAGCACTCACTTTCATCCAATGTCCAGCTTAAGAATGGATGCCAGTGATGCTGCAAATGCACTCCCCGTTTGTCTATATGGAGTGCAACGTGATACCCTTTCACTTTTTACATACATGTTGCCATTAAATATATAAACACGTTAACGATTTTAACAAAATGGCGGTCCTGCTCTCATACGACTTACAGGCCAGATAATATTTTGAAAGTGTAAATTTCGGTTGTTTCACAGAGACCGGAGAACTCATGACATCATTTGAATTTCACGCCCTGTACTGCATGATCTGCAGATGAAGACAGTAATATCGTGCGAAATGTCTGCATTTCCTTACCAGTCTACAGAAAATCTGAATCTTATATTCGGTAATTGTATCGACCTTAATGGCACACGATTTTTATTGACCTGTTCACAGTAGCTCATTTCGGAGCCATTTCCAGAACTGAGTGAACCAGGCCACATCCATGCCTCTCGTGTGTTTAAGACCCACATTAATATTATATTCCAAAGTAGGCGCTAGTTTTCCAAATATCTTCAATTCAGATTTTAGAATAAATGCAGTCTACATGCATTGCCCATTGATTCCTCCTTGGATCATCAAAATTGTACTTCATGAAGAACACAGATTATGTTCTTATAATAAAACCAACTAAATGCACTAATTTGCTGACAGCTTGCTCGCAAGCTGTCAGCAAACGTATATGACATATAGCATTGCTGTGTGCACAGTGAAGAACTCCTGATGATGGACAGAAGAATTGTTCGAAGCATGTAGAGATTCATTCCAAAATAAATTTGAGAAATTAGTGCATCTAGTTGGTTTTATTATAATAATTTATCAGGATGCACGGTCACTTGAACGTCAAACAGACTATGTGCTGTTTATTACATAACTTCTGTAACTACTTGTATCCTAAGTCCTCCTTATCCACTGGCAACAGCAGAATAGTTGATTGGTATACGGACAACTCACATCCATCTGGACTCCGAGGCTAGGTAATACGAGCCAAGGAGAAAGATACTGACCTAGAATATCCCCAAACACACGTAATTATAACCTGCGATGTGTTGAATGCAATATGTTTCAAGTTAAGTCAGCTGTACACCAAGAAAATATGTATTGTATTCCCCGCTGCTTCTATAGCCAAACCGGTTTTCGCTACAATTATCGGCGTTGTAAACAGCACGGCATTTACACTGCAGGGGCACGGCATGTGCACGGCATGGCATGTGTGAATTAGCCTCAAATATGCCATGTGCAGGAAATGTTATATTCTTGTTTGTTTTGAAAGAATTCGCTCTCAGCCATATTAGGCAAATGACGAGGTGTGCGTGTGTGTGTGTGTGTGTGTGTGTGTGTGTGTGTGTGTTTCTCACCCTTACTCTTCATGTTTTGCATTTCGGTACTTGTCAAATACGTTATATGCACTATTTCGCTCATGAAACAACAATTTTTAGTATCCCACACAATTCATCAAACTGAGATCTGCCGCATTGCTGGACATTTGGGTCATCTGTCAAAATGCTGTGACCACAGAAAATACTTCTAATTTTTTCATAAAAACGTAACATGCTTTAGTATTGGTCTATTAATGATCTATCAAGGTTTTTCTGAATTCTATAAAACTGTATTTCGGTCTGTTATTGACAAATTGATGTTTCGTTGACTATTTAAGTAAGTAAAATTATATTCTTGTAATGCTGAAGGACCAATTTCCATATGTTCCGTTATCTGTTACAGTACGCTGGAGACTGATAAAACTGGATTAAACAGTACTCCATACAAAGACATGTAATGAATGAGTCATCTTTTGCGTAATGCAGGTCACCTAATTCTGTTCTTTTTGATTTAGTAGTTTATGGGCAGTTCCATGCTTTATGTTTCCAGTGGCTCCCGATATTTACACTTTTATGTAGGTAACATTTACAGTACAAGCGAAGGATTAAATCAATACACCTGCGGACAACGTAAAATACGATAATAGAATTTGATTAAACAAAGATCTTGGTGTTAAAACCGTGTACTTTTGTGTGCTGCGTTATTTGAAACGTGTCCAACCACGTTGGTCGTGAAAGAGCCTTTGTTTCACACTTCCGCCTACGAAACACACCCCATACACTTTGTCGCACTAAATTCGAATATAGGTGGATTAACTCTTTGGAGATTGAAGTCCGTCTAAATTATACAGTAGACCACAGTTTCTACCTCGAATAGAACAAAATACATCCCCATTTTAAAGACCACCTGGTTAATTCTGTTCAGGGAATTAATTCCTGCTTGTTTTAGGTTCTTGTGACCGTGCATCATGGAACGTCGGGTGAAGAGAGGTAAACCAACAAGATGCAACTAATCCGATGTTTATTACCAAACTTCTATCTCAATATGTTTCGGGTATCATTATGCCCATCATCAGGAGAACAAGACCGTGTATTACTGCATATGGTGTTCTGCACTGGTTGTGCTGGCTGTGGTTGTGTGGAGCTGGGTCGTAAGCTGTGTGCACTGTGTGAAGGTTA
>Ga0123352_10021609_pt1 | contig 10254 bp, 6 predicted proteins | sample TergutLab28metaG_FD_89700 | JGI IMG/M metagenome (GOLD analysis project Ga0123352, IMG submission 89700) | Labiotermes labralis P1 segment gut microbial communities from Petit-Saut dam, French Guiana - Lab288 P1 | ecosystem: Host-associated > Arthropoda: Insects > Digestive system > Gut ...
CTCGTCATCTGGCAGGAGCACATCTCTTAACATTATCGCCGCTCATTTATCTCCTCGTCATCTGGCAGGAGCACATCTCTTAACATTATCGCCGCTCATTTATCTCCTCGTCATCTGGCAGGATCACATCTCTTAACATTATCGCCGCTCATTTATCTCCTCGTCATCTGGCAGGAGCACATCTCTTAACATTATCGCCGCTCATTTATCCCCTCGTCATCTGGCAGGATCACATCTCTTAACATTATCGCCGCTCATTTATCTCCTCGTCATCTGGCAGGAACACACCTCTTAACATTATCGCCGCTCACACTCATTTATATCCTCGTTTTCTGGCGAGTCAAGTAACCGTATTAATCACAGTGGCTGTATTTGACTCTCTGCAGGTTAAAACTGGTAACGTATAAAAATTGTAATTCCTGTATCAGAGTAAACATGTTGCAAACGACCGGTCAGAGATATGCAGAGGAACAATTACTGGGTTTTCTCAGAATCTTGTAGAGTAACTGTACCTGCTGGAGACTTTCTTCCTCCTGCGAAGCCAGTCTTAAATAACGAGGTAATTACAAATAATTTTACTCTTGTTTCCTTTTTTACTTAGTGGGTTTGAAACCGAGCCTTGCCTCTAGGCTTTCAGTTATACCACAAATACTTTTTAGAAGTACCCGTATATAATTATAAAATATTTTGGATTAATTCCTACTTTAAAGTTACTTATATATTTAGGGACATATTATGTACGTAACTTAAATAACAAGAAGTTTAATCCTCTACATTTCTGATTATTACAGCACCCACCGCGAAACAAATAACCAATTATCCTATGTTCATAACCGGTCATTTACATATCCAAAACTGCTTGCCAGCTTAACACCCGCTAGCAAGTTTTTCTTTTATCCTTGACGTAATAACGAACTTACTCTTGGTTCTCAAATGCAAAACTTGGAGTCACGTAGTCGGAAGTAGGACTTTTTTTTGTCCTGTTTAAGTATTCATGTCGGGTTCTGTAATTTTCTGTTTCCATTTCGCAGAGAAAAATAAGTTTCTCTGATACATTTGTCTTACAGTTTTGAACGTTACTTTGGCACCAACTGTAGGTGTATGAGTAAATTTATCTTTGATTTATCTCACTTTAGATTAAAGAAAATCTATCAATAATGCAAGAAATTAGTAAAAATTACCCATATTTAATCATAATAAATACATTAACTACAAATGTAGCTTTTACTCAGTGGTGGTGTTGGTTGAGACTGCTCTACAAGCCGGAAGGTCGCATGATCAGTCCCCGATGGAGTCACTGGGATTTTCTCATTGACTTATTCCTTCCGCCCGCACTATTATCTTGGGGTTGGCCCAACCTCTTTAACAGAACTGAGTACCAACTGTCTCTCCTGAGGGGTAAAGACGACCGGTGCAATGGGCTGACAACCCTACCAACTTAAGTGCCGATTGTGTAGAAATTCTTGGAGCCTCAACATTCTGGAATCTTCAGGGCCTATACAGCTAGCTAGCTTTACAAATGCAACAGCATCTTTAATTGAAAAAGGTAGTAGGCTACGGAATGAATCACTCGACAACTGAAGCTGGTCAGATTTCTTCAGCGTCAGAAAGACTACTCTAATTTCTGTAAAATGACAGATGCAATTCGCAAAATTTAAGACAGCTGTGATGTAAATGTAACAGAATACATCTATCCTCACTTCGATTAAGAATCGAGAATGCAAGGAGTGTTAGATCGAAGTTTGTGTCCTACTGGAACAAAGTCATATCAATTACATAAATAGAAGTATCAAAGTCAATTACATAATTAACGGTATCAAAGTGGGCTACTGAAAAAGACTCAGGGTCAGTGATGTTGTAATCAATAATAAAATAGAGCAAACGGAGCTAGGAACAGGGTGTTCAGAAGCTATGTTACAATAATTGTGCGCTGCAAAAAACTTTATATTAGCGGTCGCAGTTCAGTGTACTGCGTATCATGTATTTTACGCTATGAAATGATACATTGCTGACTAAACTAATGAATATCATGCTATATTATAGCGGAGCGTCGATTATCCGAACGTCAGTAACCCGAACCGTCAATTATACGAACTGCCGCCGGTAAAAAAATTACCATGTACTTTCCAATTACTGGTTATTATACTGAAATACCACTAAGCCGGTTAAAGCATTACGGAAGTTCGTAATTGAATGTCGAATTTGGCTACTGTCTGGACTCAAGACAGTCTCCAGTCAACTTTTTAAATATAAACATGGTGAATTATTCATGAAGCTCTGCAAGCAAACAGGGGAGTTCTAAATAAATTTAGTATGCATCATTATTTCAATGTTACCATTTACAAACGACTTCCTAAATCAATTATAATATTTAATGATAATATTCTCATGCATGTCTGATGATCCGAATGATATGACTAACCGAACTTCCTAGGTCCCAATTAGTTCGGATAATCGACGCTCTATTGTGCATTGCTTTATATAAGAATATGAAAATATTTACAAAGGCGTAAAGGCGACACAAAAATTGGTTAAAATGTAAAGTTGGTAATTAGTCGTGAACCATGGCAAACCGTGTTAAAGAAGTAACCAGAGTAAAAGAATTGCACGTACTGTATGAGTTATAGCAGTATGACAGTGGAATATGATGTGTGGTACAGCAGAAGAAGATTGATGAAGTGTGTGTTATAGCATGAGGACTGTGAGTTACAGCATAATGAGAGTAGGAATGGTGTGAGTTACAGCACCAGGAGAATGAAGAAGGGTATGAGTTACAGCACGAGGAGAACGAAGAAGGGTATGGGTTACAGCACGATAAGAATGAAGAAGGATAGGAGTTACAGCACGGGGAGAACGAAGAAGGGTATGAGTTACAGCACCAGGAGAATGAAGAAGGGTATGAGTTACAGGACGAGGAGAATGAAGAAGGTTGAGGAGAATGAAGAAGGGTATGAGTTACAGGACGAGGAGAATGAAGAAGGTTATGAGTTACAGCACGAGGAGAGTGAAGATTGGTATGAGTTACAGGACGAGGAGAATGAAGAAGGTTGAGGAGAATGAAGAAGAGTATGAGTTACAGGACGAGGAGACTGAAGAAGGTTATGAGTTACAGCACGAGGAGAATGAAGAAGGGTATGAGTTACAGCACGAGGAGAATGAAGAAGGGTATGAGTTACAGCACGAGGAGAATGAAGAAGGGTATAAGTTAAAGGACGGGGAGACTGAAGAAGGTTATGAGTTACAGTACGAGGAGAATGAAGAAGGGTACGAGTTACAGCACGAGGAGAATGAAGATTGGTATGAGTTAAAGGACGAGGAGACTGAAGAAGGGTATGAGTTATAGCACAAGGAGAAAAGAATTAATTAATCTGCAGTTGTATTTTTTCCATATATCAATGAGATAAGGGAAGGTTGTGAATTCACCTGAGAAATTTCATCCTCCAGTAAAATGATCCTTACGACGACGACGTTTATTGTATTTCCGATGCTGGCGTCGCGGTAAAGGGCCGACACCATATTCATGATGGTGAGGATGTACGTCTCGACGTCGCCGTCCTCGTGGAAATTCATCATGGAAGTGTCGGCTACCAGCAAAGCCTCAACGTGTCGTTCCTTGCTTATGGAGCGTCTCCACCTGGTCTTTCTGGATTTGCCCCGACCTTGCACTTTTACTTTTCCAACTTGCTGCTTCCATTCCAGTCGAGTTTCTACAAGGCGCCGTGGTTCTGTCAACCAATCTCAAGTTCATGTGACTAATAATGAAATCCTCGAAAAATACTAGCGAAAACGTCAATAAGTGGCAGTAGTGGTCATGGACTGCTTCAACAAAATTTTGCAGCATTTCTCAAAAATTGCAATGAGGGAAAACACAAAACAATGCAGTAAAAATTTCTGGTGTCTCAACCGAGGATAGAAATGACAGTGTCTTAAATAAGTAATTCCATCAAAGCACGTGCTAAATAAACTACTTAACCAACATAACAAAAACAATTAAATCTCACGTAAGGTTGTAATTCAGCAGGTAAGAATTTTCCAGTTTTCAAATACCCGAAGCTTTATAATCATTTTACAAAAATTCGTCACTGGACACTTTTCGACCCTCATGAACTAGGGGTTGCCTCGAAACATCACGTGAAGGTCATATTGACTCGAAGAATCAAATAATGCCTCTATCTCCTATGTGATCTCTTCCTTCGAAAAATTCCTGCCAAACTTTTGTATGCATTTCTCATTCTTCAATGCGTATGAGATAAATCTAGTGGTGTCGTACACGGTTACATGACGCGACTTAATTTGAGGCCCCCTCCAGATCTTGAAGCCAGGAGTTCCAAAAAAGTTTGTTGTGAAATAACTTTGCAAGGGTCAACCTTTCGGGAAAAATTCTATGATTGAAAGCCGTAACGTGTTTATGAGGCTAATTTATTTGCAGCAACTTATGGTATTCATATAAAAGCGGTGAAAGTATCATTGTTAGAACAGGAGTTTCTAAATACTAACTACTGTTTTCTTAGTGTTGAAACATATGTAATTCGAATATGGAACTGGTGGTAGCCGACTTTTACCCAAGAGGTTCACTCCAGAGGTCACAGTTTCGAACAGCTCCCCTGACACCGGCACCCTCAACTTGATTGTTTGGTTCCCGTCAGTTCTTTCAGCCAAGTACTGAGATATTACACATTGCATATATTGCTAACTTGGGCCGTGACAGCTCAGTCGGTATGGTGACTTGCTACGGACTGGACGTTTCGGGGATAGAATGCCGGTGAGGGCGAGATTTTCCACACCCATCGAGATCGACCCTGAGGCCCACCCAGCTTCCTATACAATTGGTACCGGCTGTCTTTCGCGAGGGTCAAGCGGCCGGAGCATGGAGCTCGCCACTCACCCCTTCTACAGCCTTTTCTATTGTCAACTTTAAATTTTTTTGATTGCCAACATCGATAGATCGATAGATCTGATTGCTTAAAAATTGTGTACATGCTACCAGAGGTTCAGACCGATTCTGTATAGCGACTTATGCTATTTAGTACCATTTGTTAATTATTCACTCATGTCAGAGGCAGAAATATAGTCTAACTGCTTATTCTTGAATGGATAGAATTCATGTATGTTCAAATATAAACTTTCGAAAACGCTAGAAAAATGAGTGGGTAGGTTCGGTCTTTGTATGCTGATATTAAAACAAATATAATCAACTATGACATCTTTGCTCCATATATTATCCAATTAACCATTCACAAACAGTCCTGCACATGATATTGAAGCTGAAAAAATGTCAGAATTATTTAAAAAGCAGAATCCATATTATTCTCTTTCTCTACAAAATGCTAGTTGTATGGGGACATTATTTTATCATACGACTATCGCTAGTCACTTCCTGTCGACTCGTTTAACTTATAAAACTTCGACTTGAACAGAACAAACTGTTTGTTAGCTATGGCGCGTGTAGGGGTGGGGGAAGAGTCAAGTTCCCAGCACGTTCTTCAAATACAGGGTTATTCGAAACGATTGTCGGGATTTAACAACTTGACATACACAGTACACTTGAAATAGAAGTATGTAGTTGCACCGATGGATGTAGAAATTCTCAAAGTTTTCTTTGTGGTATATGGTGTGCAGTAGTTATGCATTTCTCCGCTTGGAGCGCAGTTTACTAAGATGGTGGCGAACGGCAATGAGAAGGCGTTTTGTGTACTTACATTTCATTATCGTGTTGATGTTTGTAGAATCACAAATGGTTCACATATAGAACACCTGTAAGGTATGTAACAAAAACTTGGAGTGTTGTTCTATTGAATAAAAAAACATATACTCCTATCTCAAGAGTATTGTGTATGACAAGTTGTTAAAACCCCGACAATCATTTCGAGTAGCCCTGTACATATTGCAAGTAAATACCTAATATCAACTGCAGTACACTGAAATACAACGAGTTTATCTAAACTCGGTTCATTCCTGAACCCTACGCTGCTCGACGTCTCGCAAAACAGTTTCAGTCCATAGCGATAAGAGTTGTCGGATAAAATAATGTCCCTGTAATAATGTGTACGGTCCTCTGTGTCTACTCACCGCGGGTTCCGCAGTTCTTTTCATGCCTTTTCTTCCTCTTTCGTTTGCGCTTTTTGGCGTCGTGGGTTACGGAACGCTTGAAAACTATGTGGGGTCGCTCCTTGCCGGGACCTCCATTGTGACCTCGCACAGGTTCCATCCACAGCTCACCGCTCTTCGTGCGCAACAGCCCCGCCTGAGGGTTTGACCACACGCAAAGCATCAATCAATTCGCCCACACTCCTTCGTCCAGCGAGCGTTTAAAAATGTGATATTCATTCATGTATTTCTTTTTTTTGGGGGGGGGGGATCTTTGGTCAACTTGATATATTAGAGGAGAAATTTGTCGGTGTTTCGTATGAACTGAACTGAGGAACATTCCCCATAGCGTACAAAACACAAATACCTGTCAGTTATTTTCTCCTATGAGGATTACCACACATACCAGGGTGCTAATAAGTCCCTAGCCTGACCAGGAAGGAAACAAGCTCGGAAGCATGTCAGGGACGCGCGCGATTTCAACAAATTCGAGATGAGAGCTGTCATCAAGTTTCTTTTTCTGCAAGGAAAGGCGCTGAAGGAAATTCAAGCCATTCTGACAGAAACATTAGATTGTTTCCTTCCTGGTCGGGCTAAGGACTTATCAGTATTTACTTACACTTACTCTATGCAGCAGATTCCTTCCTGAGAAGCTAACCGGTTCTCAGCTAGTGAAGAAATTAGCCGCATTTTATGGAACCCGAAGGTTCACTGCCACATTCACACCCGCCACCTGTCCCCACCCTGAACCAAATCGAACCAGTCTATGTCCCCACATCCCAATTCCTGAATGTCCATCTTGACCTATACAGGCTCCTAACATTCAGATTACCGAATTTCATGTCACTTTTCCATTGCTTAGGTCATACCAAAGAATCAGACCAGGTCCCTGGTCGTTTTGAATGGTTGTAACATGATACGTTTTTACGGTGAGGAGATATTATCACCTCGCCCAAATCCCAAACTGGAAGACCACCCCTTGTAGGCTGTCCGCGACTGTTTATTCAATATATTAGTAGCTATCCTCCATATTAGAGGCCGTTTCTCCTTCCGCAATCTGAAGACGCGCAATGTCGTGGTGACAGGGACCCAATATCATGCAGGAACTTTCATCATAGTGTACCAATTACACATCCCTGACAGTTTTCTTCTCTCGAAGTTCTCTTATGAGCAATAACACGTATGTTTGCATTCTAATATTCTTTTGAAATATGCCAACTTTTAATGGCATCATTGTGTATGAGAAGAAGAGATGTAAAGAAATGGTGTAAGACGTTCAGAATGGTCTGCAGTGGAGCAAGCTATCATTTCGTGCTTAGTTATATTAAGGTCTATATTGCCAAGTGTTTTTGCAAGATAAATTGAGTAAAAGTATGCAGAAACTATTATTGGAAGCAGTTGGTTAAATATATGTGCATTAATTGTTACAACATGTAGTCTGCTTCCTCGGTCGCAGGAAGCTATCTCTTTATCACACACAGTCGGAACGGTGTGCGGGCAGTCTTCATGCGGACTGGGATTCGAACCCGAAAATTTCGAATAGAAAACAGAAGGTATTCCAATTACAGGTCTGGGCAGGCTATTAGGGTTCCAGTAAGTTGAGGTTCGCAGAATTTCTAGACAGTCGGTACTGAGGGTGGTAAGGTTGTCAGTCCTACGCACCGGCCGCCTTTACCCCCCCACTAAATATCCCAGCTACTCGTTTCTGTTAGAGGCCGAGTCCAGCCCAGGCCAACAGTGTAGTCGAGTGGATCGAAGCCGCGACCTTCCGGCTTGTAGCGCAGTGCCTCAATCAACTGCACGACCGTGTACCCAGAAACAGCAGTACTAACTTTTAAACATAATATCCAGTCTATTTGGCATATTCACAAGATAGGCACTAAGAATAGTAATGTTAGCTGTGAAAAATACACAAAGGGTAATACAATCCTTGTTCAGGGTTGGACAGACCCTCTGGTTTCCTGGAGATTGAGGTTCCCAGATTTCATGACAATCGGCACATGAAGGTGGTAAAGTTGTCAGCCCTACGCACCGGCCGCCTTTACCTTCCAGGAAATATTTCTGGCACTCATTTCTGTTGAACATTTCTTGGGGGTAAAGGCGGCCGGTGCGTAGGGCTGACAACCTTACCACCTTCATGTACCGATTGTCATGAAACCTGGGAGCCACAATCTCCTGGAACCCTCTTGGCCTATCCAGGCCTGTAATTACTTTACCTTTTCTACTCATTTCTGTTAGAGGCTGAGTCGACTACAGGGCTATAGTGGGAGGGATAGGATTATGTCTACGAAAAATTCCAATGACACCATCGGGAATCGAAGCCGCGAACAATTATAAGAAGCTGTACAAATTCCTCTCTTACTTGGGTGTTTTTACCTTTTGTACATGTTGTATTCTAATTTGTCTCGCATGTATTGTCGCTAGTTTTAAGTTTTCTTCTGTGTAATTGTTGTTGGTTTGGCCGTGTGTATTGTTGTGGTTGTCTTGTGTGTGTGTGTGTGTTGTTATCTTATGTGTATTTGTTGTGCTATGTGTGTATTGCTGTTTTTGTTTAAGATGCCTGACTGCTGGCTAGAAGTCAGTATTCGGAAGGTCCTGCGACCGGTCATCTCGACACAGATTTTTTTGGTTTCCCTGTGTCTATAAGCAAATGCTGAGATGGTTCCCAAAATTGCAAGTTGCCACTACATGCTTCTTATGTAGCCCTCCCGACTTAAATTCAGTAGTAACCGATTTCGTGTTTTGTATACATGTAAAATAACCACTGCCACCGGGTGACAACCCAATTGCAGTTAATAGATATTATTATTTATTATAACAAAGTGTCGACCAATGTAGAAGAAACTATAGCAAGTCTTTGAAAATGTTGGATTTATATTTACATTTAAAAATCAATATTTAGGCAAGGATCGCATAGTGATTAAACTTTTTAGTGTAGTTTTTTTGCAATTAACGGGATAGCCTGTAATCATACTAGCCTATGTCATTGATCATTTATGACTGACTGCAGGCGTATTGTAGAGAGCAGCAGGAGTTATTCTGAATAGGTACTTTCAGTTCTGCTATAATAAATATGCGTTGTGCATGTTAGATCAGTACTGCAGACGAGGATGACGAAATGATGATACGTTACAAACTGGTCTAGAGTTTCTTCCGTTCATCCGCAACATTCGTGACTGATTGCTTGAAACACTTGGATTACTGCGTGGGTCACTATGTACTTCTGCCGTATATAGGTGCTCCTCTGAAATTTCTTTGTGGGCTATTCATCTTCGTAATAAAAAATGAGACTTTGTCGCGAAACGTTTTTATGGATTTTAAGTACTGCTACGTCCAGTGCACAAAATAATTTTAACGTTTATTATCTTATTTTTATCTCGAATTGTGGTATAAGAATGCATGGGAAACATAAGAAATTTATACCAAATTGTGGCCTGGAAAATTAAACGGTAGAGACCAATTGGGTGATGTAGTCGTTAACCACTGGATCAGGTCTCCTAGAATTCATAAAGTCCCTGATCTGACTTCGGGCAATGCCAGTAATGTGGAAAGTAACACAACAGTAACACATTTGTCAACATTTAAAGAAAACTACAAGAAGACAGAGCGTATCAAACTCCCGGAACTTTTTGCAGAGTCTACAAGAATACAAGCTACATCAGACAACGTAAAATATACAGTAACAATCCTGGCTCGGTGCATACATATTTGTCTTTCCATACCTACACGTACAAATATTAGTATCTTTTTTTGTAATACATTATTACCGCGTACACAAATATAATGAAATAATATATATGAACAGCTTATATATTAGACCCGGAATCTACTTCTATATTAAACCAAGAAATAATTAGTGATATATCTAACATTGTTTGACATATCTTTATCGTTGCACCGTGCATTCTGTATTTTATTTAATTAATACACCAACAAATGCACATTTATTAATTTAATTATCTAAAATTCACATTAAAACACTTAAAACGCTCCTACTTGTTTCGATCATACGATCACCCTCAGGGAGCATACATTGTTCCTTGGTAAATGTATAGTTTAAAAACACTCAGTGATTTACATCGTTACTTTGAGTTGGTGCTGTGGCAGCATGTCTTGTGTATTGTGTGAGTCGTATACTGTTCAGAATGAGCCTGGCTATGGATGTGC
>Ga0123352_10021610_pt1 | contig 10254 bp, 4 predicted proteins | sample TergutLab28metaG_FD_89700 | JGI IMG/M metagenome (GOLD analysis project Ga0123352, IMG submission 89700) | Labiotermes labralis P1 segment gut microbial communities from Petit-Saut dam, French Guiana - Lab288 P1 | ecosystem: Host-associated > Arthropoda: Insects > Digestive system > Gut ...
CTTCGGTCCTTGTGCGGTCCTTGTTGTTGTTCTTGTATTGTTCTTGTATTGTGTTTGTGCGTTGAGCTTGTTTATTTTTCTTGTATTGTGCTACCCTAACGGAGGTTTTTTCCGTGCTTTTTCCTCAGTTGTAAGGCAAATGTCAGGGTATAACTCGCAAAGACGGGGCACGACCCGCACTTCCAGAATTGTACTCTCTATGTATTGTGTGTATTGTTTGTTGTAAATGTGTCGTGTGATGCTGCCACCGGGTGTCAACCCAATTGCGGTTAAATAAATATCATATCATATCAAATACAGGTACTAAATATTTTAAATATGGTATACGCTTTCCGTTTTTTTCTCTTCAAAATGCAGTTTGTTTCATAATTCTAACATATTTGGTTCCTGTATTATTCACATTTTACATACAGAGTGTGCTAAAATAAAAAAAATAATTCCGGGGCCAAAGGTTAAATAACGAATATCAGAAAGAGGGCCCACAGTCTACAGAATTAATATCCTATACAGACGTCTTAAAATGCACTCTGATTAGAACACAATAGGACATAAATCTTGTCTTTATAAGTAAACTATTTTCTTATGCTCTATATGAGTTCGCAGCGAGGGTTTTCTATGCTTATAACGTAAGAAATAACCCTGGATCAGTTTAGAAAGTCCAAATAAGGAGTGGCATTCCTGTAAGTATTGAAATCGTCAAGCCAAAGCTTTTTCCTTCCTTTGGTATAACTTGTCGAGTCGGGCTCTTACTTAAAAAAAAGGAGGCTGACTGATGGTGTTAAAGAAAAGGAAGTTTATGAGAATGTTATATGTGAGAAAGAAAAAGCGACAGGAAAACGCGAAAAATACACAGTGCTGAATTACATATGTGCAGTAAACTATTTCGGCAAGATTCAGACTCTTCGCAGTTAAACCTGCCGGAATGTGCACCTAGGGCAAAAAGCCATCACGAAAAATGCCGTACCACAGAACAGACTCTTTCAATTCAACGGCCGTAAGATGAAGTTAAAAGCCTAGGTACTAAATGGTCTATACGGCGAATTAAAATACACTCAAATAAAAGCGGCTACTCAAAATTTAGGACAAGTTTCGAGTACCTTCCAGGTACTTCGGTGTAACGGAAAGATACCTTAAATGCACTTTGTTTTGAAAGAATGTCCGTAATGGAACTGAGGCTACAAGCTAACGGCCTGTGGCAAGGCCGGTTCAGCTACCTGTAATATGCAGACTGTTCACTGTCTGTCACAGACATGCGTGAGCAACACTTTTTAATCTTAGTCTTCACGATAACATTAACATGCTGCCAAAGTGCGTAAGGTCCAACAGTCATTATCTTTCAAAACTTACAATCAAATATCGCTTGAACAGGGTTTCATAATGATAGTGTCATATTCACACATGAAGGCACGTCAGTGTCCAGTCACAAGAAATTCAACATTTTACATCTCAAACACTACAAATAATCCTGATGGCCGACAATGTATGTGGGATTTCAATCAAACAAGACACAAAACAGCCACTCTGCCTAGGCGCAGTGAAGATTCTAAACAAGAAAAGCACATAAAACATGTGAATAATTAACTAAATAATTAAAAGTTCTAGTTCTAGATAAGTTCTAGATCAGTGATATCTAACTGGATAGAAAATCGAATGAAACAAGAGTTAAGTCTGACTATCCGGTGCGTTAAAACAGATTTAAGTCGCTCACCCAATTTGGTTTGTGTTACTCACGGGCATAAAGATGTAGTACAAATGAAATAGATGCCTTCACTTTATTTTCAAAATATATTGACAAATCCTGGTGGCACCGAGGGCCTTAAATCTTTCTTGAGCAAGACACTTCTAACAAACTCCACGCAGCAGATTCCGTCTTGAGGTCTGTCCTCGCCCATCCGAAACAGAACCTATTCCTTGCGTCACACGATAACCCATTTTAATATAATTCTTACATGTATGAATATATCTCCCAGGCAGTCTCTTTCCTTCGAGCTTTCCCAACTATTTTGTAAGCTCTTCTCATCCCTCCCATGTGTTTCATGCTAGGCCCCTCTAATCGCCCTTGTCTTCCCTATTTCAGTACAGTTTGTTGAACACTGCAAACTGTTTATATCGTCCTGCTAAGCACCGAAACACGTGTGACACTAATCCTCCTCCTACAAAGCACCTAGCCTATTAAGAACAAGTGATGGTCATTCGAGCCACGGCCGTCCAAACTTTTAAAGAAAGTTTAGTAATAAACAGGATAACTGATGGTGTACAGCCCAACTGTCGGTGTGGTTGCTACGATTAGATGGAGAAATCTAACAGTCGTTAAAACAATCTGACTACAGTAGTTCTGCAACAAAGAGGTGTAGCAAATCTGCTTCACCACAGTGATGTTGAACATGTATGTATGTATTTATGTGTGTATGTATATATGTATGTATGTATGTATGCCCGACTAAACTGGGCTATCTGCTCCTCCAAACGTGTCTACAAATGAAGTAGGTGCCCATTTGTTCTCACGCCTGCAAAAAAAAAATCTTCAAAATAAGACTTCCTCAAATTTTTCGTTCATTTTTACCTTGTACTGTATCCAGATTTGACTGTAAATTTTAAAATAAATTTAGCCAAATAAACCTGGAATATGCCATATATATTTTGACGTGGAATATGGTACCTTTTGTAGAAAAACATTACATACACATATATACCCTTCTTTCGCTGTATTATTTATTCTTCAATTCCTCCGTTTTTCACACAGTGTGATACACATTGCAGTTCCTTTATCGAATCAAAATAATTCAAACTAAACAAACCGATTTGTGGTCTCTCAGTCTTCATATGTTAAAATTTAAAAAAAATTTCAGTGCGCATTTTCTACACGCTGCTTTAGCACACAAAAAAAACAGAATTCAATAAACGTTACGTCTGTGCACGTGCAGATGTGAAACACCGCTTGGAGATAAACTTCAGTAAAGATTTAATCAGCTTCGGAGTTGCCAATAAGGACCCAGATTTTCGCCATCGGGTTTTTTAAAGAATTACTAACAAATTTTGTGCCCATAAAGCTTTAATTTTAAAATAACTTTCGATAGAAATCCTGGAATTTAACTTGTCTCTACATTTTTACAAAAAACGAATGCAATTCGGCTGACTTACCTGAGGCTGAAAATAAGTTCCCACGTCTATTATTGACCGATCTGGGACAGAGTTCGATTTCACATCAACATATCGAACGACAGCACTGTAATATCCTTTTCCCGGCGAAACGTATTTACTTAACAGCCAGGAACATCTTTTCACAGCATCACTCAAATTTAGGCAGATGTGTACTTGAACTACATTATTAGTTTCAGATCTTCAGTAATCGACGTATGACATCCAGGTGGTCTTAAGAAAGGTTAAAATTCCGAGTTAAAACTTTCGCCATTACCTGGATTGCAATCAGAATGCCGCACACACAACTGAAACCGTACAGTTTGTTACAAATTTAGTGCTTCCATTATTAGAAATAACCTGTAAGAAAACCGTAGGCGATATATTATACTCGAATGTAAATAATTATTTCACATTTAAAAACAGGTTAATGGTATACAAAATATCCTACACAGCAGACGTACACAAATTTTCGTAAAATCTAGGAACCACTTCCAAATTTCAGGCGCCAAAGGGTGAAAACCCACAGTTCTGGAATAACATGTGAATCTCCCTTTCACCTGGTGCTTTCCGTTAGGTGCATGTAAAATGAAACGTTTTGGTATGTAAGGACAGGCTGGAATATTTATGATGAAAATAAACGTAAGACGTGCCACAGTACACGGTTTAGTCTCCCGAAATCTGTGAAACTTTGCTATATGTAACTGTATTACCACATCTTTCAGGCAATCAGTGGATGTGACCCTCGGTCTCCAGCTATGAACAGCCGTACTGGAACTAGATAATCCTTGCATATCGACCTGCAACAAATGGAGGTACTTCGTGTTGAAAACGCGCAAACAGAGAATCCTCAGTCTGCACGTCTTCCTACGTGTATACGTATATATATGCCTACTTGGATTTAGACATTAAAATCACCCCGAAACTACGAGACACAATCTTGAATATATATGTGCCCCACAGCCGACGCAGGTACATTTCAGATAAAGTTCTTGTTACAATTTTTGTCCCTCGGCCTCCGACTATGAACCCCCATACTACGCTATGGAAGTCGGATGAGTGAGGTTACAAACCATTTTTGGGAACTCCCATACTGTAGTAAATAAATGTGTAGTGGCTATTATGTGATAAGACTGTAGTAAATAAATGTGTAGTGGCTATTATGTGATAAGACCCGACTATTTTTACACGTGTCATTATTTTCTTCACAGTCGTAACGAAATTATGAAAAATAATTCAGCAGAAAGAGACTTCCTTATTCCCTTCTATACAGTTTACCTAAATGTCCTGCTCCTTCAAACATCTCTTCACTGTTCTTTCCACTTATTTGTCTTAGACCTGAGATTTCCTTCTGTTGTTTTATCGCGGTAGAAATATCTTGCAAGACGCACTAATGGCATCGATAGAGCAACAGTGAAACTGGTTGACAAATATGACGCTAACTTCTAGGGACAACTGCTAGAAAATTTCATCCCATGAGGACAACACAGGAAACAATCTGTCGTACAACGACTGTATAAAGCCATCTATTCAATCAGTAGCATAGCTTCCAGATATGCTTAAATATGTATGTTTAGTATGCTTTGTACAGTTTATTACTGTCCCTTCAAAAGTACATGTTCTAGCCCAACACAGTAATTTGAAATACTGTATATACAGACCACTTGAACCTTAAAAGAGTGTTCTAGTATTTGATTGGTTAAACGTCCACTACGGTTAATTACCTGCAAATTATAAATCCATTCCACTGAAAAGTAACTCAATCTAGTAATTTTGTAACTAGTAATTAAATGAGAACTTATTTTTATGCTTGATAAATAACAGGAAGTGTTATTTTGCTTCCCTTAAATGTGCTCTCTTTTCTTCCTTATTTGCATTTTATTTTTTAGAAAATTAATGTAAAGGGAACAAGATCCCAGTTTTCTTTGGACAGGTAATTGATCTCGCTATCTCTCTGTTAACCTTTAGCCTACTAAAGTAGAGAATATGGTGAGCTCCTAGTAATGATATTTGTGTACTATTTGGTGACCTAAGTCGGGCAACATTGATAGCCCTCTCTTTTTATTGTCTGCACAATGTCTGAACACTGAATAAATCATGAAAGGGGTCCTGTGTCATATTTAGTAAGGTTCTTCGAAAAGCATGCGCAAAATTTAAATACCCCACAGGATAATTCTGCGAGCTGGGACTTACAGCTGGGCTTTAACTCAACCTTCAAAGGGTTAAACTAACAGAAAAGACAAATTCCAACATCTGGTATTTCCCTTACCTATTTGTATAAGAAGGAACGTGAGCACATAATAAACTTATGGCGAAACAGCCTAGTCGAGGCAAAGTAACGAAGATAATGTTATACATAATCATCCTTTACCACGTAAAGTAATGTAATTGTAGGGCTTCACCTTTACGTCTTGTCCGTGTAACCGTCTTTTGTCGTATAATTTTTCTTATCGAAGGTAAGTACACTTGCTGAAATGACTGTCGCGTAAATTGTGTTCAGTAGTTGCGGTTATAATAAAAAAACAACGGGCACTTAATATAAAGTATGAACAGTGAAAGAAATAGAATATCGCAGGGTAATAAATGTGGCCGACGTTGAGAGAAATAAGGCAATACGAACATTATCTTGAACTTGTACAGCACCTGCCTTGCCGTGTGTATTTGCTTCAGCCAAGGTGACAACGAATTAATTGTTCAAAGTTTTTAGCTTTAAAATTCCTCATTTGTGCCAAAAATACTTCGAGATTTAAATTTTAGTATTAACATTTGAACACGTTGTGCTTTATGGCCCGCAGACAATGATGTAAAATACCTTGTGGTGTTATATACGTGCTGCATAGCAAAGACACAAACCACCTAAAGCTCCTGTTGGAAAACTCTCGTATTTCAATCCCACGACTCACGGTTAAAAATACTTGTCAACGAACTACCCATTTATTTTGACAGAATTTGATAGCTGTGCTACCCGTCATATCCCGATGGTAACTATATGTACCACTTTCGGCGACATTAAGAAATTATGCACTGTACCACACAGTATAATCACGTATTTTTACATTATTCTCACGGCAAATACCGCATAATTCCCTGCACATAACTAACTGATTGTTCCTTATTATGGACAGGTTTGTTCTCTGTCAGTTAGGAAATTAATTTGTACATATGATTCAAAGAAAAATAGTCTTCAAAATGTTGAACTGTTCTTGTCTACTGGCTGGCTTAATGACTCGACTGTGTTAATATTATACCTTAAATTTCACACTAAAACAGGCCAGGAAGGCCCAGAGGAGGAGTGGAGGTATAGCTGTACTCTTTCTTAAACCTCGTCGCTAGATGAAGGTGGGTGTTCAATGCCTCACCCCAACCACTTTACCCCCAGGAAAGAGACCAGATATCCATAGTACAGAATTCTCTGTGGGCCCCAAGTCCGGTCTGGACAGGTGCGGAAAATCTCGCCCATGGATTCGATCCCCGAACCGTCCAGCCCGTATCAAGTCGTTATTTCAACTGCGCTATCCCAGCCACCTGCTGATGTTATATCAGTATCAAGTTCAGTGTTTATTAATGAAGAGCAATTTACGCAGTGGTCACATCCACTGTCCACCAAATATGTAAAACTACTGCCGCTAAATCTACTCGCGAACTCTTCTACGTCCTTCTTCTGATTCTCGTGCTGTTACGTAAAAGCAGAACATAAAATTTCATCTGAAGCCCATCAACAGTATATAACAACGTACGTACGACATCTCTGGGTCACTTACTGCAGTGAAAGGCAACTAGAGTCATAAGCGATAAAAACTAAAATGTATGTAGATATACAGCTGAGCACAGTTGACTTAGCCTTTGGGTGGATGAAAACGTTTCAAGGAGAAAGTGGTCACTTCATAGGGAGTTTGCATTGAACTTGACTTTTGCTCCAATGGCGGATATGGAATCTAAGCTAAATTACGCTGTTTACTTACCAAAGTCTCTCTCATTATATTCAAGGGAAAATTCCGACAATCAGTGACATCTAACGTCCTTCGTAAGTAGTGTATCTTAGTATAAAATATCAGGGTTCCTTGGATTACAGTTTTGCATACACTGTCTAAAATAGGCAGGGCTGATCTTAAATGTGTCTATAATTACCGTACAGGGTCTCTGGACTTTCAACATAGTATTTTATTCGGTAAAGAAGTACAATAACGCAAAAATCCAAAGCATTGTCAAAAACCTTTCCAACTTAAATTAATATAGTTACAATATACTAGAATGTTAGAATTGGGTTTTAATCACAATCTCGAAAACCCCGTACAATAATTTATTGAAGATCTTATTAGTTAGAGTAAACTTTAAATTTCACCTTTGCAGCTTGAAAACAATCCTTGTTCACTGTAAATGACACACTGATCACAATGCGGGTACGTGATGACGGCCTTACATAGTCATGGATATGACGTTACACGTTTTAGTAGCTACGGAGGAAGGTAATGGAGCGCAATGCACATATCTTCCAAAGCGTTACTCTTCATTTCGAATACCCTATTACATTTACAGTACATTTCTTGCAGAGGAATGTTAGTTGCTACGAAGTTAATCACGCAAATTAGAAAGCGCTTCTTCTTGCATTTTCTTGAAGAAGAAGTTTTTTTAAGAAGTTTCAGTTCCTAAAAGAGCCAGTCGCCTCTACAAAGTCGATACGTCTGACCTGAGCTTCACAGAGGCCTAATCTTTCGGCCACAGACGAACGATACAGACCTAAATTAAACAGGGTAGGTAATTTTGAGTTTAAAACAACCCAAACAAAGTTTATCAAATAGAGTTCAGTAGCTTTGCTGATGGAATCAGCAGACAGAAATATGGATACCATCTTCTACACACGCCACGCGTTCATTTGTGTACTTTCTCAACACAACGTGCACGTCGCTGAATGTTGCACATTTCGGTAATGCGAAATTATTCTAACTGCAAGAGCGCCTGAGGATTATTGAAGACATATGCAAGATATAGTACAGCAAAGTTTCAAAACGAACTCCAAGAAACGGTAGTCTGAACATTTCATTTTAAGAGCAAATTCCCTTCCTCAAGCAACCAAATGAAGGTGCATATTCCATTCATTATAAATATGCCGTTTTTTTAAAAGAATCCACATTTACTCAACGCGTTCTTGCTTGTACTTAATTCATTCGTTTACAAAAACATACAAATTAAGTAACGCGCTGAAATAAGAGTGTTCCACTTGCGCTGCTCCAAATAAGGCAGAATCAGAACAAGCCTCTGTTAATGATGTAACAGCCTCCGTCTCCTAAGAAGGGAATCCAAAATATTCCAGCCTCCTTTTTCACTTATGCTCATTAAATTATCTCCAGAAATTATTTTGTAACTGTCTGTTGCATGGAATGCGTAGATAAACAATATATTAAATGTAAACATCTTATGTTTTGCCATATTTCTATGTTAACGAATTATAACGTAAGTTTCCTCAATGAAGAACAGGTAAACTATGGGGACAACATTCTTTCCTTTTTGTCTGTCGTTTTGAATACCTAAACGACCTGGCCGAGTTTACAAAACTTGTAACAAATCCAAACTTTCTCTCTTTACTATTACACACACAGTAATAATAAATTGCATACGTAAGAATCTCAGAAGGCAGGAGAATACCGCTAATCAACAGTCCTGAAATTAGATATGCTAGCGGAACTTCGAAAATATGAGTAAGACACTTCTAGGGAGATAATTTTCTCAGAATGCGAAGGTGGTCGTAAGTTGGCGGTAAAACAACTGCATCTTACTTCCAGCCTTTATCCATAACAACTGACATACTGGACGTATAAATAATAGTAATAATAATAATAATAATAATAATGGGTAATAATGGGCATGAAGCCTCAAACTCAAGAAACTTGAGCTTCAATAAGAAAATGGAATAAAATACAGGAAAAGTACAATGGGTTAAGTTTACATACGTCGGCAAAGATACAAGAGCCATCACAAAGTTATTCAAGAACGCCTATGTTAAAGTCGCGATTTCTACTAGCAACACTATAGAAAAACTTCTGGCGACAAGACACCATCGTACTAAATATAAATACGAAAACTGTGGAATCTACCAAATAACATGCCCCACATGTAACATGAAATATATTGGACAAAGAGGAAGACCTTTCAAAGTCCGTTTCCAAGAACATTTCCGCGATTTAAAATATGGTAGCGGAAAGTCTAGATTCGCCCAACACCTACCAACACCTACTGGCAAACGGGCATTCCATCGGCCCAATGGAGAGCATTATGGAGACTGTCCACGTAACAAGTAAAGGCCGGATGTTGGATACACTGGAAAGATTTTACATTTTCCGTGAAACCAAACTAAATAACCAGATCAAAGATAGAATATTTCATATAAGTACTATAATTCAATTTATGCCTAATTAAGGTACAATGTAAGATCAGCAAGACGTCAAGGCAAGTGAACGGCAAGGGTGCAACGTGAAACAGACCCAGCAACTTGAAAAATTTAGAAAATATGTGACCAATAGAATGAAGAGAGTGGATTTCGAATTACGAAATATACCCAGGTCTTTGATATGCTCACTGCAGATAATCTAGAAATCACATACTTTATCAGTCTTTTAGTTTGTCATGAGAAAGTAAAAATTCCACTTTTATTAAATGTTGATTTGCATGAAATAAACATTGTTCCAGCCTCGTATTGAAACTGGCATTGTCATTAGGGTAATGGAAGACACGAATAATTTTGATGTCATTAGCGAGAATATGAAGATGGATTGCTGGGACTATAGAGACCACGCAGCAGTATTATATCAGACTCAATTCTTTATCTCAGTAATTAACCAACTTGATGCACAAAATTTTTGTTTTACAATAAGTTTATTTCATGCCCCTACATGTTTCGAGCGCATGTGTTCGAAACATGTAGATACATGAAATAACTTCTTGTAAAACAAAAATTATGTGCATCAATTTGGTTAATTACTGAGTTAAATATACTGAGATAAATATACTGAGTTAAATATACTGAGATAAATATACTGAGTTAAATATACTGAGATACACGGTCAGCAAAATATACTGAGATACACGGTCAGCAAAATATACTGAGATACACGGTCAGCA
>Ga0123352_10021611_pt1 | contig 10254 bp, 6 predicted proteins | sample TergutLab28metaG_FD_89700 | JGI IMG/M metagenome (GOLD analysis project Ga0123352, IMG submission 89700) | Labiotermes labralis P1 segment gut microbial communities from Petit-Saut dam, French Guiana - Lab288 P1 | ecosystem: Host-associated > Arthropoda: Insects > Digestive system > Gut ...
GGACCACCCCTTGTCGGCTGTCCACGACTGCTTATTCAATTTATTCGCAGCTACCCTCCATAAAGGAGGCCGTTCCTCTATCCGCAACCTGAGAACGCGCCATGCCGTGGTGACAGGGACCCACTTCACGGCTGACCTAGACATACATTACTTAAATACGTAATCCTCGTTATATCCGTATACTGTCTCACACATTTTTACAAAAAATTTTACCTTCTTTCCGACTGAGCAATAACAAAGCCTACATTACATAAGGCAGTGCTTTCGATGAAGGTCTGCCATACATATAATACTGCGGAGCGGAAGATATATCGTTTAACACATTGTTGACGGGTGACGCAGATTTGCGTCTATACATTATAACTGTGCAAGACGGATGACGCACATCTGCGTTTTTAACAAGCACTTGGTTTCCACGCACTATACACTGCCTTGGTGCCACTCCACAAGGGGGAATGTTTCCAGAGGTATCACAACCTCCAGCACTACTAGGGTCTTTGGTGAGTATTTACTGAAAATTTCAGTTCACAAAAATAGATAGCGAATTTGTTATAAATTTTTAAAGAAACACAGTACAAAAGTTGATTTAAGTTGTTTAAACCCCGGGAACGGGAAATTTAACAATTTAAATGCCACGTCCTCAATGTGTTAATTAAGGTTTACTGCCTCCACGCGACGCAGTTTTCAGTGCCAAATACACATGTAACATCATACGGTAACTGTAGTGACACTGACACCTAAAGCACCAGGTTTAAATTTATCGTGACTCAAAATTTCTTTTTTTTTTTTTTTTTTTTTTTGCTTTCTCGTTTAGAGATAGTACCCAAATTCTGATCACTGCCACGTCTGTCCATACACTTTTCCACTAAATTAATCGTCACAACATTCAACGTTACGCAATCTAAACTACTAAAATCACCGTTAAATAAAAAAATAAAATAAAAACTAGCTGAGAAAATGTGTAATCGAATTTACAGGGCGGTGTCCTTTTGTATTACACTTCTCACTGAATTTCATTACTTCATTGTGTAGTCTGTCCAGCGACAGCCCACAGCCTCTTTCAAAGTGACTTCTTCAGAGAGTGCGATCGAATGCCCTCTTTTTCCAATTCCAGTATCTTATCTTCTCCTTAAGGTCATCCAGTAAATGCTTACATCTTCTTCCTCGTCTTCTGGTCCCTTCTATCGTTTCCTCAATAGAAGGCAGATCCTACGCAAGATGTGACCAAACCAGTTAGACTTCCTTATTTGTATTGTTCCATATGCCGGCAGGATGTTCCTTCCTTTCTTGACTCTGTAACACTTCGTCATTCTTCTGTATTTACAATAATAGAAACGAATGTTAATAAGAATATGTTTAAAAAGAAATTATAACTCAAGACTTTGTGTTTAACGATAACTCTTTTGACTTATATTCGGAAAATTGCAGGTTCTAATTCAGGTCGGAATATTAAATGTCCACGTTACGTCGTAGTTTATCTCAGTCATCCCACGTAAATATTTGTGTGGGATCTTAATTAGACATTGAATTCTGCGTATTAAATTCTTGCCAATTGATAACTCAGCAGCCCGTCTTACCGAGAGCATCGTTGGATGAAGCACAAAAAATGATAATCAAATTACTTCAGAGTAATGAGGTAACATGAACCAGAGAAAACCGCTGTATTAAAGTGTGCATTCCAATGTAGATAAGCTGAACTACTACCGTGTTACATCTGTAATTAAACTTACAGCAATTAACCAAGTGATAAAGATAATGTGCTTACAAAACCAATTATAAATATTTAGGCAAATTGTTTCTTTCGCGTTAGTTTTTAGATAACATTTCAGCAGACATTATAGTTAGCCTTCGCTTGTCTTGTCTGTAAACTCTTTGAATTCCTGTGCGCATCACAGCCTGAACACTGTGCCAGCAGAACGGAACGTACACTGGTCGATGTGCCCCAAAAGCCGTCGATGGGCCTCACAAGCAGTCGATGTGCCCTACAAGCAGAATATTCAGCGTTTTCAACATTACCAGCAAAACGAAAGCTTTTGTGCGAAGGAGCTTTCAATTTTGGATTTTTCTGCCACTTGGTTACAGTGCTTTTTTGCTAACGCTTTTACGCACAAAGAGCAACAAAGTAACGGCTTAAATTTGGTTAATAACTAACAGAAAACACACGCAACCTCCTTTACATTTACCACACGGTCAATACTGTCAACCAGGGAGTGGAATGCCGTCAATGCTCAGAATTATATTCAATCTATAAATACCCTCTCTAAAAAATGCGAAATTATTTTTTTAAGTGGCGGTATATGTGGTTATTAAAATCAAATAGATTTGTAACAGATCGAATATGGTTCTCAAAGTTTTATGCACTAAACATACAGTGAGATATAAGCTACAGTCTTCAGTCACGCAGTGCCTATAGCAATGCAAACAATAGGCAGCGTTTTGTTTATCCATATCACACACATCAAGGCTCACGCCTCACCTAATCGCCTGTACATAATTTGTTAACCCGGTCTAATTCGGCTTACTTTCCATAGCTATAGTACAGGTGTGGAAATGGAATTGTAACAGGTATAAATTAACTTATAAAGCAATGAGGTGTAAAGGAGCTGCAAAGAATGCAAGAAAAAACTTTATTAGCCCCAAAATGGGGACCATAAAATACAACTTGTAACTGATTTGGATACGTTTCATTGGTTCGCCGTTGCTGGTATGCAGTCTGACAGGGGCAATTTCAGCCCCTAATTAAATCTGACGTTACGCTGTTTACCCCTTCCCCCACAACATAACAGTTGTGTACTGTGAGAGGTATAGAGTTATGTGCTTTTGTGTCGTCATCATTTCATTTTCATCATTCAACCGGAAAATAACTTTTCGTACAACACTACTGTGAGGCAAGGCCCTGATATGAATATACAGATATTCTGGTTCTACGATGGATTTTACATGTATAGGTATATTTCAGTAACTGTAATAACGCTGCGCGAGATATCCTACACAGATAGGAATAATCAGTGAACCATATTGTATCCAAACCTGAAATGTCAAACTGTCCTCCCTCCACCGTCAACTATCATTATACTGCCTCGCACCGCAAGTTGTTTTGCTGACTCAGTTCCATAAAACTTGTCACTACAGGTCACAAACCAACAACAGTTTCGTGCTGTATTCACGATTGTGTGTGGTCTATGTTTCATACTTCTGTGGCTGTATACTTGGTTCGGTTTTGTTCATTTGTACAGCAGGATACTTAAAAGGGGATGCATAAATAAAAGAAGCGAAAACTTGCATTTCCGTTTCCAAAAATACAAAAACAACTTCCACAAATTTCCATCATGATTTTTTCGCCAATCACTCTACAAACACCAGTAATTTTTGAAAGTCTAATTTACACTACAGCACTGAGACATAAAACCTGTTACTGAAATATGTATATATATATATATATATATAAGAATATATATATATATATATATTAAATTTCCATTTCCCCTCTGACACTATCAGTAAATATTAAAGTACAAATCTTCACTCTTAATATGTGGATGTCAAAGTGTTTCTATTACCGTCAGGAAATAACACCGATCACGAAGGTATGAAAACAGAACAAGAAAATTATTGCATATAAAGGGGAACAAATATAGGTAAAGACCCTTGGAGATGAATTTCAGGTTGTACATACCCGCGGTGTTTTCCAGTTCACAGTTATATAAGAAATATTCTACACGACTAAGTTAGATGTGTAGAATATTTCTTACATAACTATTAGTTGTAGATCAGCTGCTGAATATCAAGCTTCTTAACCTGAATTATTCACCTGATATTACATTAATAATTAAATTATGGTGATGACAAGAATGGGGCATGCAAAACGCATAGGAGAGAGTATTTCATAGAAACTGCAGCTGGACAGACGAAACAGAAGACACCAATAAGTAGGGACAGAGACAATGCCTTGGCAATATGGACCTGAATCATAAGGAAATAATCTCTGAGGTAGTGGACTATATTTAAGTGACAAAGGACGGGGTATATTGACTGGCTGTTGTCGTAATTTTATTGAAGCCACGAATTTTATAAGAGGTCAAGCGGCTATGAATTTTAACAACAGTATTGTGATCAATGACGTTAGACACTTAACGGAAATAAATCGCTGCAAAGAGGCATAAATTAGTTTCTCCTTCCAGGGCTTTAAATTTGCATTTCAAATTTTTCTGTGCCTGCTGTTACTTCATTTTGTAAAGCCAAAAAAAAAAATTACCTACAGAAACTCGCCTTAAAAATTTTTTGAGGAGAGATATCAGTTTCACGAAAACAATAAGAATTAAAAAAACTGCTAACAAATTTCGCTGAGCACAGCAAGTAAGGAAAAGGCAAGAGACACTGATTTCCTCTAGAAATTTCGTGCCTTTAACGGAAACAGAATGATCGTTACACAAGGTCCACAACGGCCAGTCATTGTCCCCACTTCGAGCCTTAGAGATATTTCGTACCATATTTCTCGTAATTCCTTTCATTGGTCAACGCAGAATTGAAAACGAAACGTACAAGGCATGAACTTACTTTATGAGCTCCCTCAATTCAAAAGAATAGGTGTTACTGTAAAATAGTTCACTTTCGTACCGTGCACTGATGTTCTATTTAACAAAATAGTCTCATGGCACTACAGTACACTAAATATTCTGTTGTATATAGTAATCATTCACAATAATTTGCCGCTAAATGCTTCGGTATTTAGTGATCCTCAGGAAGATCAATAACACTACAAGTGACAACAATAAAAGTTAGACACTCTACTGCCTGTACCCGTCAAAATTAAAAATTTCATTATAATAAATTATTTTCATACATAATAATAATAATAATAATAATAAAGTAAATATAATAAAATTAAGTAACATTTTAAGTAGTAATTTTTCCAACTTTGAACGCATTACAGAATATAAATATTGTGAAATTATTGTTGTAAAGCACAATATAAATTTTGTCTACACGAAAATCTTAATTGAAGAAAATATAGCAATTTAATGCAGTGATTAAACACGAGTCCACAAATATTTCACATGGTTTTATGTTTATGGTTTTGTGCATCGCTGATCTATATTAATAATTGTCCAACGAGATGCAACACAAAGCAGTCTATTTATTAATCTGCATGTTCACTCTACATGTTTCAGGTGTCAACCATACCCACCATCAGGAGTACGCAAAACTGTAACTACAGCCTGTGTGGCCAAGCTATCTTGGCCACGTTGGAGACAGGTAGCTGCACAAAAAATATGACCAGTACCGGAGGCTGTATTTAGAGTTTTGCGTACTCCTGATAATGGGTGTGTTTGACACCCGAAACATGTAGAGTGAGCTTGCGGAATAATAAATAGACTGCTTTGTGTTGCATCTCGTTGGACAATTATTAACGTATTTCACATGAGCGTGCAGGTATTTGTGGCATTCGTTTCCTTTTACTCGCAAAATGCATTTACGTAAAATGAGGTTCGGAAGAAAGAGACTCCTGCAGTCACATACATTGCATTTGTGTTGAACGAACTGTAATGTTCTGCAAGAGCATAAGTGACCCTATGACATATGACCTAAGCCCATATATGTTTGACAGTAATCCCTTTCAATCTGACACTGTAAGTTCCTCAGTGTAACTGTAACTGTCTCCCCTCGACATGTTTGGTCCACTTTTCCATCTTAAAAACTGCTGCCACACGATCCTCTTTACTAATGGACGACATAATTTAAACTCTTAGCCAGAGGCAATGCCAGACCCGTGTCACCGCGATGCAAACCCGGCAATATACAAGTATGTTCTAAATGTAGTGGAATACCGATTATTATATTTATCATACCCTGACAATAATACATTCGAATAGACCACTAATACTTAATACCGCGACATTTTCTCAGTCATCAAAAATCAACTACATTTGTCATACTCAATCAATCTGTGTACGTTACGCAATTCATAGAGTTAAGGCTGTCCCTCTGCTTAAGTCCTATTCTATGAGGACTTATTTGTAGTAGAGGCCGTGCTCTACAAATTCTCCACGATAACTCTAGATAAGGGTGAATAGTTAGCGTCATGTTTCGGCGTTTTTTTACTCCGTCTATTCACATTATAAGAGACTGAGTGGGCCCCAAAGTGAATCTGGGAGCTGTAGCACAGAAAACACTGTGAGTCTCTACCCGAAATCAAATTCCTTTCACTATAACTAGTAAACTACTCCGAACTATAGTTTAACAAACTAATCCAATAATAAGCTAATATAACCATGTCCTTCTCTACAAAGCAGCAGCGTCTCAGCTTTATATAACAACTGCGTATTCATATTGTGCAGCCTTCGTGTGTTCAACTGCTAGTAACTTCACCGATTATAGACTCCACCAACAAACGTAAGAACGTCAGTCACACAAAACCCACAAAGCGCTTTATATGCTCCATCTGTTTATGATTGTTTATGTAATACCCGATATTTTCAAAACCCTTAAAAATTTTTACAAAGTGTCAATTAATTCCGTTACAGCTTTTGTACAAAATTTCACCCTATAAATTTTGGTTGTAATGTTAATTTTCTCTACAGTCACTTTCATGCATGTCGGTGCAGATCTAGTTACAATTATTGGTTTCTGGTTATACAGTCCTTGCCCAAACCAAAGTTAACAGTAATTTAATCTTAAGTAGCTAAGGGTAGGCGACGGCAATAAATATATATAGATTGTACATTTTATGGGTAGGAGTTTGGAAAGGGAGATTTCTGTTTTTTTTTCTATCCATAGCCCGATATTTAAAAGGAAATCGCGTATTAATTATTCTGTTCTGTATTTAGACTGCTGTAAGAACCATTTATGTGAGTTTACAAACCATTTCCCGAGGCGTTCTCTATCTTCAGGACACCAATCGGTAACACGCATATGTTTATTTGGCTCAGTGGACCGATAAATATGTTATGGACGTAATACAGCCCTAGGCAACTCAAACATTACAGCTAAATCATCACGTGGTAGTGGCTGAAGATGGAACACATAAATATTGTGACACAGTGAGGTGCGCTATTCGCTAGATAAACATAAATTAGATATTATATAAGAAGTTTGCATTAAGAAGGTTCAACGACATGTGATCTTTACATTAAAACAATTTTTCTGGATTATTTTTCCCTTCTAACATGGGTGCAAAGGAACAAATGAAGAGCACTAATGTAGAGTGTGTGTACTCGACACATAGACATAATATGATATCTACCATAGATTTAAATATAATAAGCTTAGACATAGCTCGGTAACTGCATGGACCCCCCATGTAACCCACACCGCCCAAACTTTCTGACACACACGAGATCTCGTGCCCACTTTATCCCCTCCCTGCCCCATATAAACAGCCCATGTATGTTTTGTATAACTGCTTAATAAGTATTTCATGTACAACCTGAAGATGACCATTACCAAGCGCCGAAACATGTAGTTGTACCTTGTGTAGAAAATACTTTATATTTTACAAATAAATATAGTTGTGTTAGACGAGTACACAACTCTACATTAGTTACTTCATAGAACACAACAGGGATGACGAAACTCATGAAAATGAAGAGCACCAAACTTCACTAAGAGTAACAACTGTTTATTTGCAATTAAACCGTTTTTACTTAAGTTTTACTTCGACAAAAACAGCATTGTGTAGCAGAATTGTAAAGTACTATACATTTAGAAAAAATTATCCTACTAAATATCTTCAGGAATTGTGTTAATTTGATGAGGAAAATACAAGAAATTACCATAAAGAATACATAAAAAAACTGTCACCGGACGGTAGAGAAAATGGAGTAGAGATAACCTTTCATGTAATTATACACACAGACGCAACCACCGGCGAAATAATATTAAAACTATATTCAATAAAAAGTCTGAAAATATTTAAAAATGTAGCATCTAACAGAGATATGTAGATTACAGATACCAAACAAGTTCATGACGATACTAATAAACAGATAAAGGAAAACTTTAAAATTATGTTCCAGACATGTCACACTTAAGTCTCTTTCTAAAATTACGAAAATCGAAAATACAAACCAAAATCTTCATGGTCTTCATGTTGGGACAAATAAAGGACCTGATACAAACCAAGAAATTCCTTTCTAAACGACACATTTTATTTTATACAAAGAATCCATACTACTAGTACTTGAATGGAAGCGATCTATAAAATATTTGAAATATGTATTTATTTAGTTATAAGGTCGATACATTGACACTTTTAATGGTTCAGGCTGTATAATCTCCATTGTTCTGATGCGTAGTGAGTAAGAAATTTAAAGGGATTTGGTCTAATTTTGTCCAATATCCCGGAAGCCTCCGGCTCAAATTTTGAACCTTCCAAATCTCTGTTCCAAAATAGAATACGACGCTGTGGTATATCCTTTGAAATGTAAAGGATATAACAAGTAGCAACAGACGGCATTCTATTACATAAAGATTAACTTCCATGTAAGCCTATTATTGTTAGACCATCGAGCGCTAAGGAACTAAAGTAGAAAAGAGGACAAATGACTTTATCTGCAATCTTTGTACCGAAAGGTCTTGCAAGATGTCCTCTTCGAAGATGAAGAATAGGATAAGGTTCTGATCGTAAGAAGATAGTAAGGCTTGAAAGTGGATGAAAATGTCTCAGGAGACCGTTCAGTCGTGGGATTTGTTATTAGCGATGTTGAAATATCCGTTCTAGTTACCTCCGTATCTGTTACACGATCGGTGCCTTATCACTAGCCAGCAGTACTTCTAATGCAACTACACAGAAGAACGCCAAGCAATAGCCGTGGGCCGTATTTGAATCCGCCGTGCTGACGTCGGAGCCTTTTACGAAGACGAAACCTTTGTCTGGCCATCGCAGTGTAAGAAGCGCTGTCGACACGGACTAGGCTTCTAGAACGTCCAAATAATTTCTCCCTGCTTGAGTTTTCTAAAAATGTTCGTAACACATTTACGTGCTGGCATTTAATTTTTTACGCACTCTGTCCAATTTACCATGCCCATCTTATTTAGTTCAATTGGAGGACATTCTCAAGGTCATAAGACTACACTACAAACACAATCTGAAGCTGCTGATCAGGTCACTCTTCGCTCACATGTCACGTTACCTCATTCTAAAACGAATAATGTAATCAGGAGGCTCTTAGCCTGTTAAACTATTTGTCTTAAGAGCAACATTACATTCCATTGGAGCTGTCTGTCTGGTTGCTGCTAAGGCATGTGGGGGATTTGAGGTATGTATGTATATGTACATTCTTAAGCTAGGTACCACACGAAGGCGACCGGTTAACTTCAAGAGACATTTACTGTACCCACGGTGAAACAACCCACACTACCATCTGAACAGAGGGCCCAGTGGGCACCAAAATCAGTCTGTACGTGTTGCAGAATAGAACAATCTCTTATGGCTGCGGAAATACGAAACACAATTCCGTGGTCTTCCAGCTCGTAAGACAAGGAACTTTACCGAGTCAAATACCACCAGCAGTATCAGCAGCAGTAGCAGCAGAAGAAGAAGAAGAAGAAGAGGAGGAAGAGGAAGAGGAAGAAGAAGTAATAACAACAAAAATAATAATAATAGTAGTAGTAATAGTAGTAGTAGTATTAGTTATTATTGTTTTAGTAGTACTATTTGTTGTTTAAGTAGCAGTCACAGCAGTAGTAGTAGTAGTAGTAGTAGTTGTTGTTGTTGTTGTTGTCGTCGTTGCAGTAGTAGTGGTAGTCTCTCCAGTGTCTCCAGTGTGTCCAGTACTGTTATGAAACTGAAGGTAACTACACAGAAACACGTTCCGGGCTTCCATCTCTTCATACAAGGCTACTGCATTAAGGTACATGAGAAACTGGTGGAATAAGAGAGGAAACACGACATACCTACAGAACTTTGGTGGATAAACCTTTAGGGACAACATTATGTAGAGACCCAAGCAGATATATTAAGACAGCAGGTTGTGTTACTTCTCCCATTTCCGCACCCCAGAAATGTGTTTAACTACAGTAACCTGAGGTCACAGATTTATAACATGGTAAACTGACCAAAAATTCTTGGGCAGTTATTAGCTTAATGTGGATTCACGCAATCAGATGCCGTCGAACACCTAAAATTAAAATAACAGAGATTAACGGTTGTGGGGACCCGTTGCGCTGACCACGTGACACCCCTCTATCCGCAAAAGTTGGCACTAACTTCGCCGACCGGCGGCGGCCGCTCTGTCGGTATAGTTCGCGTGCGGA
>Ga0123352_10021614_pt1 | contig 10253 bp, 5 predicted proteins | sample TergutLab28metaG_FD_89700 | JGI IMG/M metagenome (GOLD analysis project Ga0123352, IMG submission 89700) | Labiotermes labralis P1 segment gut microbial communities from Petit-Saut dam, French Guiana - Lab288 P1 | ecosystem: Host-associated > Arthropoda: Insects > Digestive system > Gut ...
TCATGAATTAGCAACAAAATGTGTATGAAATTTTCAGGGATTAGCAACAGAATGTGTATGGAATATTCATGGATTAGCAACAGAATGTGTATGGAATGTTCAGGGATTAGCAACAGAATGTGTATGGAATCGGAAAGAAGTAATTTAGATACGGTAAGTAACATGTTAGAGAGGGTGGACGGCGTACTACGTATGTGAGTACGTTTGTGGTAGCTGGAAGGAAGAAATAGAAGGGGAGATTTCAAAACCACGTGGGAAAGGGAAATGAAAAGGAGTGATAAAGCAGAAGAATCTAACAGCTGAAGACGCTGTAAACTTGAATATATGGCGAAAAGCAACTCAGAAGCAGTAACTGGTGTAACACTGGAAAACTGTTAGGGGTAGATAGAATAATACATAGTTAAGGTGTTTGGAAGGAACGATTCTAGTCTAATTTGAGTTACGATACCGGAATTGGCAGTGAGAGGTTCAGGAAGACAACACTCTCTCGTGATAGCTGGTCAGCGAGGCGGCATTCGAACCCCTGAACCCCTCCCCTCAAATACAAATTCTTCCGTCGTGAATTTCTATATGTAGTCTGTGATAAAGCCTTGCTTGTGTCAGAGTCTGTTACTGTTTGCGCAGACTGCTGGAGAGGCAATTTTCACGTTAGCACATGAGGAGTTAAGTCCCCTGCTGTCACCAATACCGCTGTATGAACACGATACGATGTATTCGACCCGACTCTGCACTAACAATATAAAAATGTGTTTGCGTGGCTAGAAATATCGTTTCGCATTTCGAATTTTCTGTTCTCCTTGCGGTGTCAGGAGATTCCCTCTCCCATCCTGCATCTTTGTAACTGTCACCGGTATATTAGCATAAATAATGGACCATTTTGAAGGCGCTACGTTAGTTACAGGGAGGACTCCTTGATAATGGCACCTAGGGCGTGCCGAAAGATGTAGGAAACTTACTAGCGCCAGTTGTGTATATGGTTTGGTACTTGTAAATCTGGTATTACAAATTAATTTCCATACAACGCACTTTGCATAAATGTCAAAATAATATTAAATTAATTACTGGAAGAATATTACAATAAACACCAAATCAGTTTAACACATTTTATTCCAATCATCCGTAATGATTCCACCTTTGACGATATGTAAATTATCCATTTTATATTCAATGGTTCGTGCATCGCTTAACATGTGTCAATAATTATCCAACAAGGTGCAAAAATGATTTATATCTGCAAACTGCTCTACATGTTTCGAGTGGTATCTGCACCCATCATCAGGAGCTCATATCACTGTATCTGCAGTATCTGGCATTATTGAGACCGTTACTGCTACCTGTCGTGGACGTGACTGGATGGGAACTGGATACCGTCTAGTCGCGTCCACGACAGGTAGCAGTAACGGTCTCACTAATGTCAGATACTGCAGATACAGTGATATGAGCTCCTGATGATGGGTGCAGATACCACTCGAAACATGCAGAGCAGTTTGCAGATATAAATAAACTGTATATTGTTGCATCTTGTTGGATAATTATTGACATGTAAATTATCAAGTTGACAAAACGACGTTGAATAACCTACAAGTCAATTGACAACAACAATTTTAAGAATACAGAAACGTAAATCTTTTGAATTTTCACCCTCTTTGTTTGAAAGTTTTGTTAAGTCCCTACTTGCCGGCTATTCCGAAGACGTGATTTATTTTCGTCAATTGGACGCACACGTAATTTGCACTGATAACTACAAGTAGGAAGTTCCGTACTTTACAATAAGCAATCCCAAAGCACACTCAGAACTTAAACTTTCAGTAGCTAACTATCTCTATGGAGCAGAGTCCTTCATGAGAAGCTACTAGGTCCTCAGCTAGGCAAAGAAATTTCGCACATTTTATGGAACTTGGAAGTCCATTACCGCATTCACAACAGCGTGCTACAATTCCCTGTAATAAGCCAGATCAATCCAGCCCATGCACCTCATCACACTTCTTGAAGATCTATTTTGATATTATGCTTCCAACTACGTCTGTGTCTTTGAAGTGGTGCCTTTCGTTTAAGTAGCTGGGTTTCTGCAATATATTTCATTAAAACCCATAATGCAGATCACGTTAAATAGGCCTATAGTAAGTTTTGAATGATGTCGTTAAATTGATTTGGACGAAATCAGCCCTAACCTGTTTGAAAGTGCGTAGAGAAGAAAACCAACTGGATGCTACTGATTGATTTATTGCACTTATAACCTGCTCAAAATATTTCGGGCAGGCACTTATATGGCCATCATCAGGAGCTCGAGACTATACTTGTGTTATTGCCGCATATGGTGTGTAATGCCTTGGTTGCTGGTGGTCGGCGGTCAGTTGCAGGGCAGCAGACTGTGCGTCCGGGATGAGGGAAGCTGCTCGACACCAGCTGGGATCAAACCAGCGACCTTCCGATTTGTAGCACAGCACCTTAACCACTGTGCTACTGCGGTCCACGTTAATTTTAATACTATAATGATAATAGCTCTCGGCATTTGACTATTCATCGTGTAGAAAATACAAAATTTTCAGCATATGTCCTATTGACAGCTGATATAAATCTATAATAATGAACCATGACGTGTTGTTTATATTTGTGACGTATTTAATGACTATTTTATTTATGACCTTTTTCATTATTCGATTTGTAGATGGCTGAGCATTCTACATTTTGTGAATCTTGCTTCGTTAGTACTGTCTTTGTCTTTGACAGAGTCAGCATTAGTGTATTGCGTGCTGGGTTTATTCCAGTAACCCGTGAGCGAAGTTTAGAATTCTCTTTACATCAAGTACCAAATCAATGTAGCCTAACGTCTCTCCTTTGATTTCAATTTAAGAATATTTTTCCACACGACGTGTAATTGAAGGTCTACCAATTTTTCCCTACAGTTCACTTGGAAAAGCATTAAATTGATAAAGAGCGTTAAAACTTCGTAAACAAGACCATTAACACGCACTGAACTTTTTATGCTTCATATTTTATGGTCTGCGAGTAACTGTTCAAACAGTAGTGCAAGCACAGAGATTGATAGTTATCGTGTTAAGTACGTTTAATAACAAGGAAGTTAAAGTAATCCTTTTACAGGCCCGGTGTGACTCAGAGGGTGGGTAGAGGTATAGCTCTACTCTTCCATTACCGCGGCACTAGAAGGGGGTGAGTGGTAAGCAGCACGCCCCGGTCGCACTTTAACCCAGGGAAAGTCCCGGTACCAATTTTACGGGAGGCTGGGTGGGCCCCAGGGCCGGTCTGGACGGGCAGAAAATCTCGTCCCCACCGGAATTCGATCCCGGACCGTCCAGCCCGTAGTCATTCGCTATACCGACAAAGCTACCCGGACCATTTTATAACAAGGAACTGAACTGAATTCTGTCTTTTGTTTTGTATGCGTATAAAATTTGGTCGTTCACATTGAGGGCGTAAGGTAGGCTGAGGGTGTTCGACAATAAGGTGTTGAGGAGGATATTTGTGCCTACGAAGGACAAGTTAGCAGGGGAATCGATAAGACTAAATAATGAGAAGCTTAATTATGTGTACTGCTCACAAAATATTATTCGGGTGTTCAACCAAGAAGAATGAGATTGGCGGAGCATGTAGCAACTATGTGGGGAGGAGAGTGGCATGCAGAGTTTTGGTGGGAAAAACCTGAGGGAAGAAACCACTTGGAAGAGTTAGAAGTAGATGGAAAGATGGTATTGAAACGAATATTCAAAACGTTGGACGGGAATGCATGGATTGGATTAATCCAAATTAGGATTGGGACAGTTGGCGGGCTCTTGTAAGCTCAGTAATGAACTTGCAGGGTTCCATAAAATGCGAGAAATTTATTGACTAGCTGAGGGACTGGTCGATCCTCAAGAAGGACTCTGCTGCATGGAGTTAGTTTATACAAAGGATTATGAGAAAAATGTACCGTTATTCAGCTCAACCTTGAGGAATATTGTTTTAAAGAATTTCTTTAACAGAGACATTGCCTTTGATGTGTTACACAAATACTGTGTTTGTGCAAGGCAGGAAGATAAAATATCCAGAAACTAAAATGTATAAATATACCGTCAAAAGCAACAATTGCAAATACGATTATTTATTATGATACGTAACCATGTATGAACAGCTGTGACTGACGGTATGTGTATATATTTATTTTGTATATTTCACAATGTGATGTATCGACCACAGCGGAAAATATCCTGAACTGTGCACCACCATGCCTTTGACGAGTTCAGTCGCGTTTAAAACCACCATAAATCCCTATTTCTTCTGTTATCGGCTCCGTCGCGATGTGTTATTTAAAATGTCAAGAAGTGCCATTGAATATGTGTGTCCGGCTCATGCTTTGACCTTCGTGGAAAATCGCAGGATACAAATAGACGTTATTGGAAAAGCGAAACCTCATGTCCCTACGGTGAGCATGGGGTCTCTTTGGAGTCATTTGTTTAGTAACTGCATAATTGTTTTACCTCGAAATTCACAGTGAAGCTTGTTGGGAAATTTGTTTTCAAAGGAATTCATTTGGAAAAGCCAGATTGTACTGACCCGGCGGCTGTGACATTCCCGCCTGGTGACTGGTGTGGAAAGAATAACCGAACACAATGGCCGTTGCCGTATTATCTTTCGTCATGTATGTATTGTAGTGACTTCTAGACCTTTCAGCCAGCTGCCCAAGTGCGATCAATAAAGGACGGCATTGTTCTGTTCTGAGTAATTATTTAATTTGATTGCCAGCAAGTATTCTAAAAATTCATCACGTGTAATTTCCCGTAGTTAGGGTGACGCAGCACGTCGGATGGCCAAATGTGGTGATAAAACGACATTGGAGTTTGGGGTTTGGGTCATGGGTTCGAAAACTATTCTGGCATTCATATAAGCCCGCCATTCCATGGGATGTGTTATTCTCGAATGTTTCGCAAACTGAATTCATTAGTGATCGGATAAGTATAACACAAGAGAATCTGATAAGTTTCTAAACGTCAAAATTCTTAATTTTCTTCAGTATCCACGTAAAAAGTATAAGTAATTTACTTTACAAATTAATATTTTTCCTCGATATTGAATATGACGTTCTACCCATAAATAATTGTAAATGCACTTCCACGGGAGGTTTGAAACGGAGGGACTCCGGATTAATCCACTCTTTCTGCGCGTGTAGCCGATCATATTCTTATATATATATATATATATATATTATATACTTAGATTCTGAGGATTGAGGCACCTTGTTACTCCGGAACATTAATATCAATCGATATGACTACACGACTGACCATTCTAGCCATTTTAGAAAGCCATGTGAAATTTATTGACTTATTAAAGTCGATATGGGGCTATTAAAAAATTCATTGCTGTTGTCCAACAAACCGTCCGAATCGTAACACGCGCCCCGTAAAGATAAACACCTAGTCTATTTATTCTTCTTACACATATGTAGTAGTAGAAGAAGAAGAATAGGAAGAAGAAGAAATAGAAGAAGAAGAGGAGGAGGAGGAGGAACAGAACATGTCTATATGTGATTTCTTACAACGACGAAATTTGGGATATTTTTACAGTACGATTAATTTCTTATCAAGTCCAGTGGACCGTCAGCAGGTCGCACTTTGAGATCTTTTACAGGAACGATAAATAACCAGCTTTAAAACAGTGATGTAACAGTGCTCTCTGATACTCGTATTGCAAGTGAATTTGCAGAAGTAAGATGTTAGTGTAGAGTTTTGACGTTTCTTCTCACTTCCTGTTACTTAAAGTTACTGGATTTGGTGTAGTTGCAGGATACGGCCTTAGGCACTAATTAATCAATTCATTGGGGCACAGTCCTGGCCGAGAAGCCGGTAGAGTTTCAGATATTCCAGAAATTACTTTTATAGAACACGAATTCTCATCACAGTTTTTAAAAGTCTTGCATTTCTCTCTGTCCAAAGCTAGGTGAATGCAGTCTCCATATTCTGCTGGCCTATTTCCGTCAGTTTCGTTTTAATATTATCGTCCAATTCATGCTTAATTTTTCCAAGCAGTCTCTTTATCTCGGTTTTCATTCGCCGCAATACGTGCTACAAACACAGCCCATTTCATTTTCTCGATTTTATAATTAGGATAATACAGATGAGGAATTACAATTTTGAAACTCCACATTATGCAGTTTTCTCCAGTCTCCTGTTACTTCCTCCATCTTCCATCCATATATTTTCCCCATAACCAAATTCTCGAACACCCTCAGACAAAGCTTTACACCCATCTAAAACAATGGGCAAAATTACATTTCCGTACGTTTTCAGTGCTCTCGGAAAATTGCGAAGCAACTATTAGCATATTAAGTGCGCCTGTCTGTCTGTCTGTCTGTCCTTTCATCCAAATGTAACAACTCGGCTTCCACTAGATCGATTTTCATGAAAAGTTAGGTTTGAGTATTTTTCGAAAATCCATCGAAATATGTCATGTTACATTAAAATCTAACTATAAGAATGGGTGCTTTATATGAAGGCCAATTCTTTCCAATTCTTCTCAGTTCTTCCTAGAATAAAAAGTATTTCAGATAGACTTTGCAGAGGAAATCAGAACACGCATTTTGTGTTCAGTATTTTTTTTTTTTTTTCGAAAATCGTACCGTCTATGAGAAAACATGGAGGAATATTGTAGAGCCGGGCACGCCAAACGTGACAATATGCCGCATGCGCTTTGCATGCTGGATAACTAAGCTACAGACACAAGCTCAGAATTATATAATATTTATTCCTTTTCTACTGCAACATTAGTTCCACGAACGCCCCTCAATGTCACGTTATACATACATTGGCTGTCTTGTTATATTTACATTCTTCGATATACAATTGGCAGACAGAAAATTCTACAGAATATTAACTGGCATTATTTGAATTTATTCTACTCCTAACATTGCCATGCATTCAATTTAAAATTGTTGGCTTTTTTCCCAAATATTCGAACTTAGAACCAGTTTCTTTACGCACTATATTAAATATTCCTACTTTCTCTTCACAAGTTATGAATATAAACTCATTTTTATTCTCAGAACAACCCACTTACGAAATCTCTTAACGTAATATATTGAACAGTCAGTTTTGAAGGAAACATAGTAGTTACATTTTACAATGCACGGCGTTATGTAGGTTATGTAGTATTTGTACGTTATCTTTGTTGAAAGTTTGATACCTCCCTCAGGCGTTTGAAGCGTGTAATTGGAGGGAAATATCCCACAGGCTCTTAAGATTTTTACACGTGCTTTCAATAATCGTTGCTACATTATACTGAATATTAACTTATACTTTTTCCCCAGAACTTTTACTTCATTCTATCAAATATCACCCACTAAATACAGATAATGCATTACTTTTCCTTGGAAATGTGGTTGGGTTTTTTTCACGATAAACACAAAATCCTGAACATTTCTAAACGTGTTTTGTTCAAAAGTTAAACTGTCCACAGAAATGAAACTCACGCCACTGGGCAGAGGACGCCAAACAATAGTTTTGTACATTAAGGTCACGCAGTGTGTACTCCGTTTGTGGCTCTGCAAGCATTCAAATAATACTCTCCTTTCTTGTCAGACCCTTCCAGCTCTTCATGACGAAAATTCGCAAAAGCGCTTGACATTTTATCCTTCAGATTTTCCAACATTTCTGGCAGCAGCGGAACATCAATTTGATCACGAAGAACGGAAAACGTTTGCTTATGCTTATTTGCCACTTTGCTGCCATATTAACTTTTGCGCTGAGATCCGTGTTGCTCTGGAATATTGAGCAATGTCTGATTGCAATTCCTTTCCGACCCTCGACACAATCCGTCGATCCTACCCGACGCAGGCTACAGAACGCTGAAATTCTCACCTCGTTGTTGTAAGCTGCACTTCCCTATATCCTTGACTTCTTGTAAATACATTTTTGCAAAAACTCGTATTATTTGATCTCACTCTACATTAATAAATTAAATTATTTCATTCAAGACGAGCAGTATGGACATGGATGTGACAGATGGAAAACGTCAACTTTGTGTATTTGATAACTGTTTTTCTAACATTGGTGTTGTTCCTGTTTACAAATACAAGTGACTTTCATTTCCCACTATGTTCTAACACAAGAACATTGTCAAAGCTTTTTCACGAACTGATGCACAATTAAATAGTCTTAAAAACAATTCTAAAATCACGCTAAAATTGACATTAAAAAGCTCCTACATATTTCGGTGTAAACACCATCTTCAGGGAGCACATTATTTGAGTTTGCTAAAGTTACAGTTGTTAAAATTAATTAAAATACGTCGATGTAGTTAATTCGATGCCGTGGCTGCATATATTATTATTGGGTCCTTGTTAGTGTATGTATGTATGTATGTATGTATGTATGTATGTATGTATGTGGCACTGATTCTGAAGAGTGCCACATACATACACTAACAAGGACCCAGTAATAATATATGCAGCCACGGCATCGAATTAACTACATCGATGTATTTTAATTAATTTTAACAACTGTAACTTTAGCAAGCTCAAATAATGTGCTCCCTGAAGATGGTGTTTACACCGAAATATGTAGGAGCTTGTAATGTAAATTTTAGTGTAAATTTAAAATTGTTTTAAGACTACTTAATTTTGCATCAGTTGGTGAAAAAACTTTGATAATTATCAAGGTGCACGGTATGAATGTGAAAACAAGAACGCTGTACGAAAACATAACCCTTCCATAGACAGAAAACAATACTTGCAAGTACGTACTTTTTTTTCTGATCCAGTGTATTAAAATACAAACACTAAACCAGTAATCGATTCCAGTAGAAGGTAGGACGTCACGCACATTCCTCAAAGACGATATCCATCTTCCCAGACGTAAAATGTTGTAACTTAATATACTGAACTGACTTTCCCCCTTTCTTTAGGAACTACGTTAATGCAGGGTCTGTTTCATCAAAAGGATCTTGTGTTTGGAACCAAGTAACTGAATAAAGGTCGTTATTTATACCTCTCTTTCATCTTTCTATTCCCGAATTTCCTCGTATGTTTTTCTTCATCGAATTCGACAGTATGTACCTTACCACTCTCGCATTCAAGCAGGAAGCGTATTGTACAAGAAAGTTTCAAAAACCGCAAAGGATTCGGTTGAAAGACACTCTCACCAGAGCGTATATCTGTTTTGAATTTACGTGCCCAAAATGTTATTTTCGTAGACAACATTTTTTCTTTAAAATGTCACGATAATATCCGTTTCATTATATCGAAAGTATATTTTAAAAATTCCGTCTCAATTGTGTGTAATGAATAAGCGACTTTCCGGGGAGGTTGCTTTACTGACGCCGTCACGGACTGGCTATCTGTGCGTTAAAAGCTGTCTACGAACTTTAATCTCTGTAATATTGGTGGATGTCAATCCCAGTGACCGCATGGTCTAAGGCGTCGTTCTGCGGCCGCTCGCTTGTTTGGGACTGCGGGTTCGAGTGCCATTGGGACATGATGTCTTGTCTCCTGAGAATGTTGTGTGTTGTCTGTGCGTCGAGCTGATCACACGTCCAGAGGAGTCCTACCGACTGTGCTATGTCTGAGTGAGTACGTGAAGCCTCGATAATGAGGAGGTCCTGGCCTTCTAGGGGCTGTTGCGCCACGAGAAAAGAAATGTTAGTGGATATATTTGTGATCGAATCCATGACACTTGAAGTTTTAGGCTCTTCCAGTAGCTGTATAATAGGTAAAACGTTTTCGGGTTACGTAGTGCTTGTCATTACATTCAAATACAAATATATTTTTTCACTCAGTCAAGTTCTGTATGTATCACTCAGGTGAGTAGAGAACTAACAACGGTTTTCTCTTTGTATATACTCTGTGTCCACCGTGGTAAGTGGGCACGACTTTGCTTAGGAAATAGTGCGATATTTTTTATCCACCAATACAGTAAACTTATTTTGTAACTTAGTAGCTGCTCTCTTGTATTCGTTAAGCATGAATGGCTTTTACCTCTTTGGAAGTCAGGTAAAGCCATCACTCAGCAGGCCTGGACAGGTCCTAAGGTGTTTGAGACTCCCAGATTTTCGAGGCAGTCGGTACATGAATGAAGCAAGGTTATTAGCCTTACGCACCGGCTTCCTTTATCCGCAGGAAGTACCCCTCGTACTCAGTTAAGTTAGAGACAAGATTGACTGCAGGGCCATAGTGCGGTCGGAAAAAGTAAGTCAATGGAAAATTCCAGTGGTACCATTGGGAATCGAACCCGTCTTGTAGCGCAGTGCCTCAAGGAACTGCGCCA
>Ga0123352_10021617_pt1 | contig 10253 bp, 7 predicted proteins | sample TergutLab28metaG_FD_89700 | JGI IMG/M metagenome (GOLD analysis project Ga0123352, IMG submission 89700) | Labiotermes labralis P1 segment gut microbial communities from Petit-Saut dam, French Guiana - Lab288 P1 | ecosystem: Host-associated > Arthropoda: Insects > Digestive system > Gut ...
AGAGGCTGTGTAATGCAATTTTGACCTCCTGATGATGAGCACATGTGCTCGAAACATGTAGAGGCATGAAATAAAACTTATTGTGAAACAAATTTTTGTGCATCAAGTTGGTTAAATACTGAGATAAATAAGCATTCAGGGTTGTCTATCCAGACCGAGTTTCGAACCCGGCAAGGTATTACCTCTACACCAACCTGGTCTGTATGGGCTCTGTAACACTGTGCTGATATGCGTGTGCTGAAAGTAAGTGGCTGTATTTTTAAACGTCATCGTCTTATGAATATTTTAATTTGGCAGTTGAGGATAGTGGAATTTCCTCCCTGTTCGGTTACAGTCTTTAAGGGGTGTGGTTTTAATCTATGTAATTGTTCTATACTTAGCCGATATTCGGTATGGCGGGAGTATCTTGATATGTTGTCTTATGAAATGGTGCTTTTACTGTTATTAGCAGGGACCGCGGTAGTACAGTGGTTAAGGTGCTGTGCTACAAATCGGAAGGTCGCTGATTAGATCTCAGCTGGTGTCATTGGAACTTTTCATTGACATAAAATCTTTCCGATCGCACTCAGCCTCTAACAGAAATGAGTACCAGGAGCATTTCCTGGGGGTAAAGGCGGCCGGTGCGTAAGGCTGACAACCTTACCACTATCCCGTGCCATTGTCATGAAATCTGGGAACCTTAACTTCCTGGAATCGTCTGGGCCACTTCAGGTCTGTAACGGAACTGCTTTACCTTTACTGTTATTAGCAGACGACTTTGATTGTTGTAGAATGCTGAAATATCAGATTAAGTTGGGAAATGTAAGTACAAAGTAACAAGTCCGGCGCGTATAAGTCAGTCTGGTTAATTATTCGGAAAACGGCATGACTAGCGAAATATTGTTTCCCAAATAATGTATGCTCTTTATTGTTTTGCACCATTTCCGTTTGTATTTGTTACCTCCTCTCCAATGAATATTTAGAGAGCGTCATTCGAAACGCACACGAAAGTTCATTTTAGTGTTCATGCAGTGTACGAAATTGTTGTTCCATTAAAAAAATATTACTGGCATGTGTTGACAAATGTTAGATAAACTCATTGTAAAATTTCATGAATTATCATACAGACGCACTGGCCGACCGTCTTTCCAAACTCGCCCGTGATGGATACCCCTTTTCATATGTCGGTCTGTTCTTTGTTTTCCCTCAGTCTAACCACAAAAGCTACTGACAAACACAGCTGGAGTCTCGATCTGTACAATTCGATGGAAGGAAGCTGTGTGATGGCCTGCTGATAGAGTGTGTTAATCCACGTTTTCACACCCCTGGTGTAAAGTCAGCTATAAATTTGTTTCTGGGGTTGATTACACGTGTGAATAGTGAAGTTTTGGTTTCACAACAGCCATTACCTTGGCACTGCATGGAGATGAGTGGTCAGCCTCACGCCGTGCCCTCTTACCCCTGGCAGACAGCCCCTTGTACCAGTGGTTTAGGAGCCATGGTGGGATCCACATTCATTCTTGCCGCGGATGTAGAGAAGTCTCTGCCCCTGCTGGGTATCGGATCTCGATCCCCTAGCTGTTTGCCTCGTAATCTAGCCACTGCGTGGAAATGAAGCTTTTTAGTTCCTTAAAAAAATGAAGGCTGAAAGGGGAAAATAATGGAAATGTGGTGTACTGCACATGTATGCAGCTGGTGTGGGTTGCGGGTCAGCGTGTGGGAAGGCCTGAATAGTGGAAGTAAATACCATGTTGAGTCTTCGAAGTTTAAAGGTTACTTTTTGTACCACAAAGTTTAACATTCAGAAATTCTGTTTTCCGCCCACACAGTACATTTATGTTTGTTTGTTTTTTGCCGTCGGAATCAACAGTAGTTATTTGCCTGTGCGGCACGAATTATTCGTTTTTACAACCTAGACGGAGTGTGTTTACTGCACGGTACGAACTGAATCCTAAAATATAATTCAGGTTAATGTTAGTCTTTATAGGGGTAAAGAAAGTCTGTCTGAAATTGGGAAGAAAAACTGTTAGGCCCCATGATTTCGCTGTATTTAGATTTTATTGTAACAAAATATTTTATAGCTTACATCTGTGGGTAAATAGCTTTATCACGTGATGCGCGATTGTTCATTACGTACGAATTAGAACTGCAGTGTTCTAGGGTGTGTAACCGTGTAATCTGATAGTGGTTTCAGAGGAACCTCCTGCCGCCATCTTCAGGGTGGCTGTAAGAAGTTTCCTCCTATTGCTCTCGTAATGCAGACAGCAGGTCCGTCTCAAACGTCAGTAGCCACCTACCAGACTAGAGTTATTTTTTAAGACATTATACATGACGAAATAACAATGTCAGAAAGAAAACTGTGTGCGAGATTTAAGGTTATCTGAGCTGTACTGCCGTTACGGAGTCCAAGAAGAGTGGATTGTTCTTGGATTGACGCTAAAGGTGAAGGCCCTTAGGTCGCTCGGCACGCGTGTTACTTTATCAGTAACACGGTTTCACATCAGAGGGGACTTCCATATGCAAATAAAGCTTTGATTAATGTGTTGTGCCGGGAAGACACCTGCCTTGCATACCAAGTAAAATGTTCACACCTTCCAACTGTACACTTATGTGCTTTCCTCTAAGTCCGGTGTGCGCATGTGTAGTGAAAACACCCAGTGAACTGGTTGTGTATGCCAGCGGACGTTACTTAATTACAATAATGTTTCTTTTGTGGACGCTTTGTAATTTTTCCTGCGCTCTTGTGACGTATCAATTACCACTGTACACGTTAAGCCAATATTATTAATTAGTTTCCTTATTTAACGTAGCACTAAAATTAAATATTTCTTTCACTGCTTGAGACAGGCGCACAACAAGATAAGAGAACTGCGCTCTTCTGCGTTATTACGCAGCGAGTAGTGGTAATTTTTTACCGACGTTTCGGGACAACCTATAGGTACCATCCTCAGGGTTCAAGGATCCAGAAGAACCCTTAACCCTGAGGATGGGGCCGATAGGTTGTCCCAAAACGTCGGTAAGAAATCACAAAAACTCGCCGCGTAGTAACCCAGAAGAGCGCAATTCTCCGCTACTTCTCTGCGGAAGCCTGAAATCACGCATAGTACAGGAAGATGGATGGCTGCACCAAGAAGACGTGTGTAGACTCCTCAGGTGTAACTCTACTCGTAGTACCTCATGCGTTTTCGGAGTAGGACTGGTTTGTTTCCTGAAGATGAATGTACTAGGTTTCTTTGAGCCGTTGGTAGACTTCAACAAGATGAAACGGAAGACATTAATCTCCGTTGTCACCGTCGTGAGAGCCGAAATTCTTCCTCGCTTTCTGAAAGTCGTCGCTGGATCTGGAGGTGAGCGGTGAGCTGCAGTGCCAGTCCCAGGGAATAGCCCACATGTAAGATGGCGCCCAAGTGCCACGGTGGACGCAGTGAAGACGAGAATCTATGTTCGTGTAGGAAATCGAAACTTGAATTCCCTGTCTACCAGATCGTAATATTATGGCCTCTGCCTTTTAAACATGATCTTATGGAACTTGGCTACAAGGTGATTTACGAGGAAAGGTCAGTATTTTGGGAGGCGATAATATCGGTCATTGTGAAGGGGGGGGGGGGATCATATGAACATGTGTCTAATTCTGAGTGGTTACCGAGATAAGCTGTTTGAATATGCAGAACTAACTCCGTCAGGGTTTTGTTTGCGGGGTTGGATGGAGAGCGAAGTTTTGCAAAAGAAAGTTGGATACACGAGACGAATTACTTTCTCACAATTTGAGTTCTGCTGCCCGAATAGAGCAACGTGAAGACCAAACAAGACAAAAGGCACGCCATCTTCGCTCAAGAGTTGCAAAGTGCATTCAGTTTGACGGTGGGATTTTCGAAAGCTTATTGTGAACTATAACAATTTTGTCATTTAAACATTATATGAGATTTAGAATTGAAATTAACAGTAGCAAGTTCTTTTTTTTTTATTACCATTCACAATTTTCTGTTTGTAGATTCAAATAACTCTGTCTCGGTAACCATAAATAGACGCATGTCACATTAACTTTTTTCCCTCACATTGACCAATACTGTCACCTTTCAAAATACTGATTTTTTTCCTCTTGAATCACCCTGTATTAAACACGTGAGGTACGATTATCTTATTTAAGAACCACGCCATGAAGGCGCATAGAGAATGTGGAAATAAAAATTAACGCCGTCAGGCTGTCTTCTTTGTAATTGAGTAGCTTTTCGCTTCGGCCGTTTTGTTCCTGGCATTGAACAGGAGAATAGTCGTGTAGCCAGAGGCGCTGTGGGCGTAAGAGAGGAGGAAAAGTAATGAAGAAATAAGGGCGAAAGTATTAGTTGCCCTGATAGCATCAATGTTTAGGAGTGTTAATGCCGTTTGGTGTCAACCCAGGCTTTACAGAGAGATCGCGAAGGGCCGTGCTAAGGCGACGACTTTTAGACCGTACATTTAAAGGTTTTTGCTTTGAGAGCGTCTGTTGTTAAACGTTCTTAAATGCTCACGGATTAATATCCAGGAGGCTGCAAGTCTGGTATTATTATTATTATTATTATTATTATTATTAAAGGTAACGGTAAAGGTAAAGTTTCCCCTAGAACAGGCCACGAAGGCCAAGAGGGGGAGTAGAGGTATAGCTGTACTCTTTCTTTAGCCTCGGCACTAGATGGAGGGTGCGTGGTCAACGCCATGGCCCTGCCGCTTTACCCCCGGGAAAGACCCGGTACCCATTGTATAGGAGGCTGGGAGGGCCCCAGGGCTGGTCTGGACGCGTGCGGGAAATCTGACCCCCCACCGGGATTCGTTCCCGTACCGTCCAGCCCGTAGCGAGTCGCTATACCGACTGTGCTATCCCGGCCCTATGGCACTACTACTACTACTACTACTACTACTACTACTACTACTAGTATAAGTGAGTACCGAGTTTCTTGTGTGATGTTCTGACTTCTACATTTTTTATAATGTTGATAGGATGCGCTGAATTGGGCATATAGCATGCGTGGGAAAGATGAGAAATGCATACAGCATTTGGATGGAAATTCTGAAATGTTGGCACTTCTATGAACACCCAGTCGTAGATTAAAGGACTGTATTAAAATTGGCTTTAAAGACAGGGTGAGAACTTGGGGGGCTTAATTTATGTGGCTGGAGATAGGATTTAGCAGTTTCGCTGTAGCACATGTTACAAGAATTGCAGGCTTCCGGCATGGGCGAATGCTATAGTGGGAACGTAAGTGATGTAATTGCAGCTTCTCTAAGGCCGATTTCAAATACACGGCCTCGGGTTGGGTATGAAGACAAGATACCTGCAGTTAGCAGCTCTTAAGTTCTGACTGCCGTTAGCAATTTTGTCGACTCGGCCATTACGTTTGCAGTAAATGCCGTAATTTAAATAGCCGTATTTTTAAAAAACGTCCGAAGGTGTCGCTTGATAGACATGATGGGGCATGGTCTGGCAAAGTGACATGTTGAGGAACGTGCAGATGTTTTCCTAGCGATCTAACACACTAGAGAAAGCATAATTTTTGTGCAGTGCCGTAGTAGGATGATGCACAGATTTGTGAGTCACCTTGCCGGACAGAAGAGAGCCGGGGTAGCTCTCGGTCTGGACCGAAGAATTGAGGTTCGATTCCTGGTAGGAGCAAGATATTTTTATGTTTACCAAAACGTCCAGATCGACTCTGGCGGTCTGCACAGCCTCGTACCTCATGGATACGAGGTCTGTTTCTCCATGGTTCAAGCAGCCGGGAGACGAAACTCACCACCCAACTCCATTTATTGCCTTCGTGGTGTAAACAGGACAGAACTGGCATCTGTATCTCAAACCTTTCTTTCCCGTATGGACTGTACTATGGACGGTAGAGATATTTCGAAACCAAGCGTGTCTGATTTGCCCACACTGAATTTAACACTTTGCCAAATATGTCCCTGAAACGTAATTAGCAGTCATGTCCGTGTAATTACTGGTAACGCACAGTAATGTCCTTTATGTAAGGATATTCTTGAATCTTGTACATGCAAGCTTGCGACATATTCGGTAATAAGTAAGTAATAGGTAAATGTGAAATTATCTCTGTGCACGCTATGAAGATATATGCTGGAGTGGAGATATACAGGGTGAGCATAAAGTCTTTCCCTGATTACAGACATTTATTACAAGAAAACTACTGTATGTGGAATACAAACTTTTTTTTTTCAAAATGTAACTCAAGAAGTTTTTTTTTACAGCACATTGGTGCACTTCAACGTGTGCTCCTTTTGTTACACGGAGAACGTCTAATCGATAATCAGTTTCTCTCCACGTGTTCTCCAACATGTCTTCAGTTATTGTAGCAAAAGCGTCTGGTATTCTTGCCTTCAAATTTGTAATATCTAGAACTGGTGTCGAAAACATTTCGTCTTTAACATACCCCAATAAAAAAAGTCAAGGGGAGTGATATTCGGCGATCGTGGTGGCCAGGGTGTCGGACCATCTCTCCCAATCCACCTGTTTGGAAATGTTGCATCCAAAAACAAAATGTTACAATCAACACATGACAAAATTTTAGGAACTAACTTAAGTAATGGTAAAAAAAAATGTTTGTATTCCACGTAGTGTTCTTGTAATGAATGTTTGCAGTCAGGGAAAGACTTTATGCTCACTCTGTAGATCTACACGCTCTTAACCTCGGCATTAGATGCAGGTGAAGGGTAAGCTTTACGCCCGGGGAGAGAGCATCTGATTCGCATTGAAAAAGGGGCTCATGAGCCCCAGAGACGATGTGGACCCGTCGGAGAAGTATCTCTTGTCCTCTTCAGGAATCGAACCACGATTCTTCGGTCGTTTATCTTGTAGCCTAATCACTACCGTCAACGCTGTCTTGTAAATAAGTAGATAGACATAGATACAGATAGGTGAATGGATAGACATAGATATGGATGGATGGATCGATAGATAGATAGATGAATAGTTGGATGGATGCTGAAATGTCGTTTAATTGGTGTTGCTTGAGTTGTGGTGGTTTCATGTGCCCTAATCATGTTCCATGCATTAAGGTAGGGGTGGCTAACATGCCGTTCTCGAAGAAAGTATTTGCGGCCGTCGGTCACCTGAATAGTTTCGGTAATACAGTTTCACCAACATAATATAATATGTCTACATAACATACTGTGACAACTTAATTAGCAAAGAAAATGTTTGCAGGGCGTATGTTATCGCTCTTAAGACAGCACACAGCAAACCAACATTCTTTTGTGTTTTATCGAGTCCTGCTACCTTGTCACTGAACCGTAATTTTAGTGTAACTTATTGTTTGTAAAGAACGGAGTTCCAGTGAACTCAATCCCCCCCGGTTGTATGTATACACATACGCCTTAACGAATTATGTGGCTCTCCTGTGGGTTCGAGTCGGCCAGCTCTGCTTGAAGGAATCGGCAGGACACTTGCAGTCGTAGTGGACATGACATAAGGTAATTTAATTTGGAGCTTCGTCTCAGGGCATGTACCTCTTCGTTGGCTGAACCAAAGCACTCACGCAGCCCGAAGTGTCTGCAGGGCTTCCTCACCTGCTACTCTACGATTACGCACGCTCGTTTTCTAAGAAGAACCTGTCCGGAGATATAACTCAAGCATATTGGATTGGTCGTGTATATGATTACGTTCAGGTCTTGTGTTTCCGGTGCCGATGTTTGCTTAGAATTCGACTAGGCGTATCACGTGAGATCGTTAAAAGTAATTGGGTTCTTTCCAGAGAACATTTTAATTAGTTCTGTTACTGTACAGAATTCGGTTACAGTTTGTCTGCCGTAAAGAAAGCGCAGTTGGTATTGGTTTTCTCTTCTTCTGGGATATGACGGCAAGTCACTAGGATTACCCGGACGGAGGCCTTAGCTACATCGCTGGGAATATCCAGCAACTCGCTTGGTTTATCGGGTGTGTCATATTTGAAATCCTCCACTATTTGACCTTGACTCATCATCTGACATTTAAAACAAAAAATACAGCATTTTGGGGACAGTATCAGCCCCTACCCCCCAAGGCAGCAGACTAGTGGAAAGTCTTTTGAGTTGGGCCCGATAGGCAAAACCCAGGGGTTTAAAGTAGTTATACGTAACGGGCCCAGCTGAGTGCGCCTCGCTTTTTTTTGGCTCAGCACTGGGACCAATCCTGCGCGAAACGTGCTCTGCTTTCTGTTCTGAACACAGGACAGTGGACAGAGTCCATACAGTCGAGGATGCCAAGGTAGTGATGTTACCAACAGGGTGTTGAAGCACGTATGGCAGGAGTAATCCCACAAATTCTCCAGCTTCAGGCGCAGGTAACGTTAGCGATCCTAGTGTGATGTCACAGATCGGGAAACTGTGCGAAATCGCCTGCGCATAAATCAGTGTGGAGATCCCAGTATTCGTCCGCTTATGTAGCAACTGCAGTCATGTGACTGAGGTAGGAGGGCCGTAAAGTTTGTGAGACCCGCTCTGAAGGTTGTCATGCAAAATGACGGGGACTTTGTGGAAATAATTTTGCTATAGCCCATAATCCCGGCTGCCAAGGTACTGCCAGTGAAGCACACGGCTGACACGTTGTCCCGTTACGTCGGTAAGTAACTACCGATCTACGCTTCGTAATATCCCACAAGAAGAAGATCTACAAATAAATAGTTTTAATCGTCTTAATGGCCGTTCATGCCGACACTTTTGTAATAATGTAAAAAAATAAATCGCCCGGTGTGAACGTAATCAACACCACACAGAATCACAAATTATTCGTGTATTTCATGAAATGTGTAAAGACTAATGGAAAGTAGCCACTTGGAAGACATGGGCGTAGATGGGAGGATAATATTGCATTGGATCTTAAAGTATTGGGGTGAAGGTCGTGGACCAGATGCATTTGGCTCAAGACAGGGACAATAGGCGGGCAGGTGTGAACATGGTAATGAATCTGCAGGTTCCATAAAATGCTGCGTGTTTCCTTACTGTCTGAGGATGCATTATCCTCTCAGGATGGACTTGCTGCATTGAGTTAGTTCGTCTGTTACTGGCCGCAACGAAGAAGACTTCAAGTGAAATTTGAATATCGGTACGTGTAAAATTATTTCGTATTGTAAACTTCCGATTTGTGCTGCGTGTAGCTTAGGCATTGTATTTGCCTGGTAAAAAAAGAGGTAAAAGGTAAAGTGATCCCGTTACAGGTCCGGTGTGGCCCAGACGGTGGGTAGAGGTATAGCTCTACTCTTCCATGACCGCAGCACTAGAAGGGGGTGAGTGGTCAGCAGCACGCCCCGGCCGCACTTTATCCCCGAGAAAGAGCCGGTACCCATTTTACAGGAGGCTGGGTGGGCCCCAGGACCGGTCTGGACGGGCGGAAAATTCGTCCCCACCGGGATTCGATCCGGACCGTCCAGCCCATAGTCGGTATACCGACTGAGCTACCGGGCCTACATATTTGCCTGATACAAGCCGAAATTAACACCAGCATTACCATGTTTCATCAAAATCCACAGAAATGATTCATGATAACGGACGTACAGGCACACGACTTCCCCATCGTACGTTCATTTAATATAGTGTAATCAGTGACGGTACTCATTAACTGTATGCCGTAAGATTATTAGTATATGTGCATACGATTGCTTCTGTTTATCGTTGGTTGTGAATTATCTGCCACCATCACAGCAGATATGATTATTTGACATTAGTGGTGTACTTGTAGGCGTTACCGTACAGTAAGTTAATGTCGTGCAGTGACATTTTTTGGCGCAACAAGCGCGAGGTTATTTATTGAAGGTGGCGTTGCGTGATTCTGCAGCTGTAAATTGAGTCGCTGCCCTGTGTGTTAGAATGGCGAGCCTCAACAATACGACATTGGCTGTACATCCTTTTCCTGTGAGAAATGAATGACAAGTATTTTTGACTGATAAGCAAGAACTCAGATTGAGTAGAAAAGAGTAAATTCGTCATTTTTTTTACATAAAAAAATGAACGTAGGGCTACTATGTGGAACTGATCCTGTCTTCAGTCAGCATATATATATATATATATATATGTGTGTGTGTGTGTGTGTGTGTGTGTGTGTGGGCCGGGTAGTTCAGTTGGTATATCGACTGACTACTGGCTGGACGGTCCGGGATCGAATCCCGGGGGGGACGAGATTTTCCGCCCGTCCCTGTGCTTCAGCCTGCTACACGGATACCACCCCAACCCAGCCACACCGAAACTCCAACACACATCGAAACAAGAACACACGACCAATGTGGTGATTCAATAGAAAAGTCGCAGGCTCCTGATGATGG
>Ga0123352_10021620_pt1 | contig 10252 bp, 10 predicted proteins | sample TergutLab28metaG_FD_89700 | JGI IMG/M metagenome (GOLD analysis project Ga0123352, IMG submission 89700) | Labiotermes labralis P1 segment gut microbial communities from Petit-Saut dam, French Guiana - Lab288 P1 | ecosystem: Host-associated > Arthropoda: Insects > Digestive system > Gut ...
GGGGAGACCTAGGCGTAGATGGGTGGATAATATTAGGATGGATCTCCAGGAGGTGGGATGTGGGTATATGGACTGGATTGGTCGGGTCCAGGATAGAAATAGGTGGCGGACGCTTGTGAGTGCGGTAATGAACCTTCGGGTTCCGTGAAATGCGGAGAATTTCTTGATTAGCTGCAAACCAGTTAGGTTCTCAAGAAGGACTCTGCACCATGGAGTGAGTAAGTAAGTAAAATGATTTTTAAAAGATCTGTCCTAGGTTGGCCAACACAGAGGAAGGAAGTGCAGTATTCAAAATAAGATCAGGGACGACACCGTACGTCATAATGAGTCACCCCAGTTGAATATTCTACTGATTAAGAACGGAAATTAGGACTGTGACATCTGAATTAAAATATAATGTATGAATTCCATCGTCAACACTTGGGTCGATACTGATGCTTATCAAGAAATAGAATGTAACTTGTAAAAATCGATGTATTAACTCGGATTAACGTGTATTATTCTATCTTATATTATTCTATTTTACATTCATAAAATATGTTATTTTAATTTTGTCACCAATTTTTTTTTCCTGAACTCGTGAGGTCACCTAATAATACATAAGTCAATGTGTTATTTAATCATTTTTAGTCAACTGATTATAGCAAGCAGGCTGCCGCCTGGAATGGCGAGGGACTAGGATACAATACCCAGCAGATGAAAGCAATTTCAATCCTCTCCAAACCGTCCGGACCAAGTCTGCAGTCCACGCTGCAGTGTACCCGTATTCCTAGCCAAAACGTACCAAGGGAAGAGCCAATTGTCCACACGGTGCGTACAATATATAAAATATATCTCAGACAACTTGTAATGTCCAAAGTTACTCACTTCTGTCGTGCTGTCCATGGAGTTAGAACCTTGCTGCTCCTCACACGTAGTTTTCAAATCCTGCAACAAAAGTACAGTCAGTGACCTCAGTATTTTCACAATCACTTGGAAATTTGTGAAAATTCTTTGTATGTTTTGGTATGTATTTTTCACACTTGCTTTTTTCGTGCTGAATATAGTGTCAGTGGCAATATCAGGGCGGTAGGACAGAACTGAGATGGAACAAGAAATGTTTACGTTAAACGTAATGCAATAAGCCGAAATTTAAGGACCGGAATTAGATCACGGGGCCAAAAATTGCCCAAAATATAAGTCTGTCTTACTTAGTAACAACCAAATAACTATCAAAATATTTGGTCCGCTGCTCCCAATATGTTGTATTCTTTCTTTTGGGTGAATCACCGGCGACTGAATTTTATGTTCCGACGTTTCGGAACGCTCTATTCCATTTCCATAAGCAACACCTATGAAGATGGAACAGACAGAGTGTTTCGAAACGTCGGCACAAAAAAATTCAGACGCCGGGGAATTACCCAAAAGAAAGAATACAACATTCAGAACAAGACGAGAGTTTGAAATCAAGAATGTTCCCAAGATCTTTCAATTACATCAGTTCCAATGAAGTGAAGAGGAAGCTGTAAGCACAGCTCACCACAGCACTCTAGCCCTGCTGATTTACCACGATTATTAACATTATTTTATTTATCTTCATCGTTGCACCGTGCATTTCGTAGAGTCATTTAATTACCACACCAACTAATGCACATATATAATTTTTTTTATTAAAACATTTAAAATCGCTCCAACATGTTTCGATCCTAAGATCATCTTCAGGGAGCTACACTCTTCCTTGCTAAAGTCACATTTTTAAAATACACTCACTGATTGATTTTCTTATATTAATTTAGTGTTGTGGCAGCATGTCGTATTGTGTAAGTCTTACGTCACTGACAGTGCGCCTGGCATAACATTATTATTAAATTAATAGAGATAATTATTATTTTAAACATCAACAGTGCAAGGGCTGTGGTGACTTAAAGCCTGCTGTGAAAGAAATCATGGTCGTCTAACGAAAACTGCCTTCAGCTTCTGGATTTAGAAGGTTGCAAACTAACTAAACGATCTAGAAATCTGGAACGTGGTATGAAGACAAAGCTTATACTTTCTGGCGCACACTCAGTGGCGTACGACTTACACAATATATGCTGCCACAACCCTAAATTAATATAAGAAAATCAATTAGTGAGTGTATTTTTAAAATGTGACTTTAGCAAGGAACAGCCTAGCTCCCTGAAGATGATCTTAGGATCGAAACATGTTGGAGCGATTTTAAACGTTTTAATGTAAAAAAAATTATATATGTGCATTTGTTGGTGTGCTAATTATTTTATTTCATTTTATTCCTGTGACACACTTACTTCTCAAATGTAGATACTAATCTCAGTTTGTCGGATGCAGCATCAAGGCTTGGCACCGGCACCACCGCTGCCATTTGTTTGTTTGTTTGCTTGTGGCGCGATAGCCCCCAGTAGGCCAAGGTCTCCTCATTCACGAGGTTTCTAGATCACACACAACGACGCACCACAGTCGGTAGGACAACAGGCAACAGACAACAGACAAACATCCGTGCCCCGGGTGGGATTCGAACCCACAATCTCAGCAGGAGAGCGGCCGTAGACCTACGCCTTAGACCGCGCGGCAACTGGGCCCGGCTGTGTTGCAATTTCTGAATTAAAATCATTTTTTACATATTATACGTCAGAAAGTATAAGGTTCGTCTTCATACTATGTTCCAGGTTTCTAGATCGTTTCGTTAGTTGGCAACCTTCTAAATCCAGAAGCTGAAGGCAGTTTTCTTTAGACGGCCATGTTTTCTTTCTCAACCACCACAGCAGGCTTTAAGTCACCGCAGCCCTTGCATTGTTGATGTTTCAAATAATAATTACCACTATTAATTTAATAATAATAATAATTCGGTTTCAGTTACGAGTCTTCCAAAGAATGAGTCTTCTGTTGTGTAGCGCTTTCGAGAATTGGATGCGTTCAGTAATAACTCGACACAGCACTGCTTAAAGTGCGAGTGACTGTGTCCATCAGAAACCGCGAATGGGGCAAATAATGCGAAAAGCTACAAATGTGTTCTAGAAAAGAAGTCGGAATGAACCGCCAGGCAAAGCAACAATTTTACAGTGGGAAAGACGCGTTTTACTGTGGCCGTGTGAAAGAAGGCGCTCGAAGTGGTCACCTGGCAAGAATACGGAACATGTGTAGGGTTGCGGAGAATTGCATTGAAAGGTCGCTTCTGCAAAGTAGCTTGAAATACCGCAAACAACTTGCCGGCATGCTAAGAAGGACTTAGGGCCGATTCACACTATGCGAAAGGTTTCCGTTCCGTTACGGTTCCATCTTCGTTCAGTCAGAATGATCTGTATTCACACTGTCCGTCGTGTTCAGTCACCTTCCAGAGCAGCATGTGATAGGAGGCCTGCGATAATTTCCATCAAATATGCAGCTCCATTCATTTTCTAAAAGACAAACAGCAGCAATAGCATTGATATTAGATGAAGAAGAGAAAAGTGCTGCTCTGAGTGATAAACAGAAGCGTATGTGGGTTCACAAGTGTTTCAGAAGTAGAAAATCAGAAGGATCATACGAAAGAAATAGCGATGGAGGGATTTTTGCACTTTCGAAACTTGGGAAATGTTTAGAAACCCATCTAGATATTCCGAAAGATAAAAAGCTTCCCGGAACATCATGCTTAACCCCTCATGTTATTGTGGGTGACAAGGTCTTTCCTCTGAAAACTTACTTAGTGAGACCTACTAAGTTGGAACAGGATCAGGACGGAACTCCGTCCTGATCCTGCTCGCAAGCTGTCAGCAAACCTGTATGACATGTACCATTGCTGTGTTTACAGTGAAAAACTCCTGATGATGGACAGAGGAACTGTCCGAAACATGTAGAGTTTTATTCTAAAAATAAATTTGAGAAATTAGTGCATTTAGTTGGTTTTATTATAAGAATTTATCACAATGCACAGTCATCTGAACCTCACACCAGCTTTCGCCGGATGAAAATCATTCACCCCCCTCCCACGTTCGACGTTCCATCAATCCTTTAATCAATGCTGTTCGCAGATAACGTCACAAATGTTTATTTCTGACAATCCGGACTTTTCCTTGCGTCATCCTGTCTCCCATTAGACGATAACCTGCCCCCATACCGTCACTGTCATTCGTGGCTAAGGGTCATGTCATCTGATGCTCCAAAGTGGTAAGTCGCGATGAATGAACGTCACGAAGAGAAAGCAATGTGGAATCCCACCATTCCACATTGGCGTCTTTCCGCCTCACTGTGCTCATGAGTACAACACAGATAAGGGCGTGTTTGTTTTCAGTGGTCAAAGATAAACTAATTCAATTAGATTACATTGGACGACAGTACTAAAATATAAAGACGCCAGGTTGCTCAATGATTACAGAGTTTAGGCTACATTCAGGACGGCCGGTGAATCGCGGTTCGACTACAAGCAAGCAAAAAAGATATTTCTCCTACACATTGGGACCAGATTATTTCTAAGGTCCACCAAGCATCCTACTCAACGGGAGTCCGTCGCAGGCAATCGAACAGCCCATGCACTGACCTCAAATTAGAGCTGAGCGCCAGAATACGTGTAGTCCTACCTCCATGCCCAACGTACTCGCAACGTGATGCACAAATAAGCACAGGGAGGCACAAAAATGTATTTTTTTTAATGTGACTTATAGAAACCGACCAGCCTCGAGGTCACCTTGCGTCGAGACCACATCCTTCCATCCGTGACATAGTATCAGCGACTAAACCGTTTGTAGGATTTTCATGAAGTTCGGTACAGAGGTTCTTAAAGGGCTGAGCGAACGTGAGCGGCATGAAAATCGGCTCAGTAAGAATCACACTTCTTTGAAGGACGAAAATCAGTTTATTGTTATCAATGTTCTTATCAATTACTGTTTGTTGGGCGGGGTGAAATTCGATATAGATCGCCACATAATGCTGTGGAGCAACTGTGATTTTCGTGAAAATACGTGCACTGAAAGCCATACTTTACTTAAGAGGTGTAAATGAGATTTTACCCCTAATTAGTTATTTTCATCCGATTTGTACGAATTTGGAACAGGATCTCCACGTGATGCCACTGAGAAATTCCGAATTTCATGAAAATCGGCGCAGTAAAAGCCACACTTTACGTGCGGTCGTAAATTAATTTATATCCGTACCTTCCACATGTGTTGTCCGATTTCAGTGAGCAAATTGTTTGTGTCATTGTGATACAGTAGTAAAACTCAAGACTCATTCTGAAGTACTCGGTTTGACCTGTGGTTGCGCTATTGCTTAGCAAAATAGCTTTCTTTGTCTACCCAAACTTCTTGCTATACGGTAATTTCGAACACCGTAATGTATCGCCAAACGTCACAGCTTTATCTTACAAATATTCATAAAAATATTATAATCTCACTCGAAATTTATTCTGAAGCAGAAGCCTGGATGAACAGCGTATGAATAATGTATAATAAATACACTAATATATGAATAATTGCAAAAATACACAAAAGACAGCGTCATCGAAAAATAAACCACAAATGTACGACGAAACAAACGTCAAGTGATTGTGACGTTTCTCATGCACCACGCTTCCTGCATCTTATCACAACAATTAACACTTAATATACAGGGTGGCACGGAGCCGACTGACGCATTTCAAATTTGAATATTGCGCCGGCGCGATAGCTTGTCGTGGTTGGCGGGAAGGGGAACGGTAGAGAAGAGGACGCCATTTCATATGGTCAGTCGCAATGGAGCGTTGGAACGTACAACAACGTGTTACCTGTGTTCGTAGTTTCGGCGACATCGCTTGGCCTGCTCGGTCGTCAGACCTTACTGTACCAGATTTTTTCCTGTGGGGGTTCCTGAAAGACCGTGTGTTCCGGAGGCGTATCATGACTATTCAAGAACTCAAACAAGCCATTGTTGACGAAGTTGCAGCTAGTGATGAAGACCTACGGAGGCGCGTGTACGGCAACTTCCAGACACGCTTGCAACAATGCATTGATGTAAATGGAGGTCATCTGCCTGATATTCAGAAAATAAGCTTGTAATCTGTGGGTAATAAATAGCATACTTGGACGTATTTACGGAAGGTTTCACTTATTTTTCCCTGTTTCCATATATTATCTATGATCATTTGAAATGTGTCAGTCGGCTCCGCGCCACCCTGTATTTACCTCTGATATAAATTTGGAAGTTCATTTAATTTCTGGACGTTTTCATGCCTATTCCTGAGGTTCAGAGTCCCAGTTAACGACCACCAGTCACAACCGCATTTTCTTGTCTGTTTTCTTTCCGTCGTGTTGATTTTGAATCACTCGAGCAAGTAGAGCACACCCGCGTGCATAAAGCGCACAGTGTTTTCATGCAGCAGCAGGTATCAGAGTCCGCCAACGACGTAACTCGACGCATGTTGTCGAGGCAATGGTTCGAGCTGTAACAGAAAGAAAACACGTTTAAGGGTACCTGGGGAAAACAAGACAGAGGTGGACTTTAAGGCGGAGGAAGTGAAATTACCGCAATTATTTGGCAGTTCCTGCGTTACTGTGTGTTTTCTTTAACTTGTCACCCTTAAATAAAGAATGGCCTACTCTCTTTTAAGCAAAAAAAATCGTGAAATGAACACAGTTTGAACTAACTCCTTGGAGCAGAATGATTACTGAGCCGTTGGTAGCAGCTCGGCTGATAACAAACTTCCCCTGACTTTCTGGAATCCGAACGTTCATTACCCCGTTTACAAAAGTCGCCTATTGACTCTATATTGAATCACATAAATCCTGTCAAAACCTTCGTACACTATATATGTAATATATATTTAAAAACAATCATTTCATCTTTGTGTAAATCTTCTAGTTGCTCTCTTACATTTAGGTTTACCAACAAAGGTCTCTTATGAAGTTACGTCATATCCGATACGTTCTACATAACCCACCATGCCATCGCGCTTCATTTGGTACCCTGAATGACATCAGGCAAAGGACACAAATTATGGAATTCATCATTACGAATTTTACCCCAAATTCTCGTCACTTCATGCCTCTTACTGGCACATATTCGCCCCCGGGTCCTGTTCCAAAATACAAATATATTTGGTCTAATTTTATTAAGAAATAATTTTGCACGACCAAGTGAAATTATATTGTTTTTTACATTTCAATCGCTGCACGTCCTGAAAGGAGGTAGGATGACTGTAGGATATTAATTCAGCAGTAGGTATCACATCAGATGTGGCGTCCCTTCAGCCACGTATTTAGTTCGGTACGGGACGAGTAGACGGCCGGGTGTGAAGCTGACCAATCACTTCCACCTAGTGCAAAGATCAAGAATGCGTGGAGCTGTACTTCTATTCTCCCATACGCTCTCATAGCACTGTGCTTAAGCAAGAACTACCTGTTCTAGCACGCTGTATTACCACACGTCATTTCAGTGCTTTCATTGGTCGCTAGCGTAGTTCCCACCTCAGACGTTCGGGCGTTTACCAAACGTTTATTGTTGATTATAATCAACAATAATCGTTTGGTAAATGCTTTCCTGTATCCCATAATTATACGAAACAGGAAAGCATGGACAAACACGCGCGCACGCACACAGAGAGAGAGAGGGGGGGGGGAGGGTTTGGGGGTGTCTGAAGCTTACATTTTTCCGGCGTTTTATATATACTTTTGTACATATGTTTATAATGGATATATGGGCGAACAAGTGGCTGGGAAAAAGCAGATGCTACAGGGGTGCTGAAAAGCCCTTAGCCCGACCAGAAAGGAAACAAGGTAACGTTTCTGACATAATGGCGTGAATTTTCTTCGGCGTCTTGCCTTGCAGAAAAAAAAAACTTAATGACAGCTCGCGTCTCGATGTTCTTGAAATCACGCGCGCCCATGGCATTGTTCCGAGCTTGTTTCTTTCCTGGTCGGGCTAAGGACTTATCAGCACCCCAGCATATTTCGGGACTGAGTCCTAAGGCTCTGTTTCCATTCATTTCCCCATTTTCCAGGGCAGAAACACTGAGTCCCGAACTGTACATGAAGTGGGCACGGTGCGTAAATGTCACGATCCAACTTTTACAACCCTGTAAACTGGAATTTTCAGGATATAGTCTATTTGGCATTACATGAATACAGGGCATGAACGAAGTATTTAACCTTTGACCTTCCAATATAGTAGTTAAACATCAGAAGCCCGTTGTCGTCTGAGATCAATGCCTGCGCAGTTTCGGATGCGTTCCAGCACGTTTATCATAAAACGCACGAACAGACTGCGTTCTTGCATGCAATACGCAACAGGAAGTTTCTATATAATTCCCCAAATGACATCAACACGGCAACTTGGACGAAAAGTAATTACATTTGCTGAGCCGTAACCGCAGAACTGACGGTAAGACGCTACGCAGATCTGTCTCACCCACCCACCAAATTTGCACAGTGGTGTACAGTTAAACTCCGTCTAAACACTACCTTCCTTGCTGTAGACATTGAAAATCCAGCATTGCTAGTAATAATGTTCACCAATGGCCACGATCCTAAGCCACTTCCATCCGCCCCATCCCCACTCCTCACAAAATACCTCCGATAGGATACACCTAACAATTTCGTCTCACCATGATGATCTTCCTAGCATCCCCTGCAAATATCCTTATTTATCCCTTGTCTCCAACATCCTACCTGTGCTGCCATTGCGGCCTCATTAAATTAAATCTAACACCACTGGAGGACTCGAACTGCAGTGTAGACCACAGGCTCTTATGGACTTTGCTTTAGTGAACCACGTTCAATCATTATTTTCCGGTTCTTGGCAGTGTGGGCGGAAGTAATAACTTTCGCAGAAAATAATTTAGTGTCTAGAACCGATAAAATGTAACTTGCCGATTGAAACTACGTGGAAACAAGGAAGGAAAAGAAACCGGGTAATGGTTCTTGGTCTTTGAATTTGTAGCGAGTCAGTAAAACCACCAATGCAAAATAAACTGGCTTCTAGAAAAATTAACAAGGGTTTTATGTGGTGCTTCGGCGATTATATGTTCTTGAACAGATAGTAGTTACTGACCCGTGATGTATGGCCACACAGAAATCCCAATGCACACTACCAGTATTTCGTAAATGCTTTCCAAGTTTAAAGTTAATCAGTCCTAAGCTTGTAGATAGCAGTAAACACAGTTCACTAGCACGGGCATAAAGTCAAAATTTCCCATAACAAAAATATGCACATTAAGTTCATTTGCGCGGGTTGAATAAGGTTGGAGTAGCGGGTTCTATTTTGTTGACATTTCAGACACAAATAGAATACAGTGCAGTGCAAAAGTGCATCTATTGCTTGTTCTTGCATGACAATTTATACTTTTTGTCGCGAAATTTCAGTGGACGGGTCAAAACCTCTACCGTAATCGGACGTGGCACGTTTCATGTTTTTGCTTTAAAATAACTATTCCGTCCAGAGGAATCTGTCCCGTTAGCGACAGTCCGCGTTGGACCTCACTCATTTGTTTTGTTTTATATACCGCCGTTTATTGATTACCTTTTTAGGGTTTTACAATATTCTGATTTCTTTACCTTGATTTATTTCAGTTCAAAGTGCAGCTTGTTTCTAAGTGAATGATGGATTACATTGTTATTTGTTTTTAAATTGTTGATTTTGATATTGGCATGAAATTGGATTGGGTTGTAATTCTTCTCGTGATAATTGTTTCTGAGATATGCACACATCGCCCGTCGCTATTGTTTACTGTTAATGGTCCGCTTGCAGTGTGGCCAGAACCATACGTATTGCGTGAGGCAGCGTTGATGTTTGTGAAAGGTTGCAAAGTTGTCGCCTTAATAGCAATAGTCTACTCTGAACAGCGAATGGCCACCAGGTGACGCCCGTCGTCACGAAGTTGCTTCTAGTGCGAAAGGACCGGTTAAGCATTTGTTCACAACGCAGTAAACGGCAAATGCAACGCAATCCCTGTACATGCCCTGAGGGTTCCAGGAGGCTGAGGTGCCCAGATTTCCAGACATTCGGCACATGAAGGTGGTAAGCCGTATGCTGCAGCCGCCTTTACCTCCAGAAAATATGCCTGGTACTCATTCCTGTTCGCTGTGCTACAAATCGGAAGGTCTCTGATTCGATTCCAGATGGTGTCATTGGAATTTTTCATTGATATAATCGTTCCGATCGCACTATGGCCCTGGGGTCGACTCAGCCTCTAACAGAAATGAATACCAGGAGTATTTCCTGGGGGTAAAAACGGCCGGTGCGTAAGGCTGACAACCTTACCACCATCCTGGGCCATTGTCACGTAATCTGGGAACCTTAACTTTCTGGAACC
>Ga0123352_10021621_pt1 | contig 10252 bp, 6 predicted proteins | sample TergutLab28metaG_FD_89700 | JGI IMG/M metagenome (GOLD analysis project Ga0123352, IMG submission 89700) | Labiotermes labralis P1 segment gut microbial communities from Petit-Saut dam, French Guiana - Lab288 P1 | ecosystem: Host-associated > Arthropoda: Insects > Digestive system > Gut ...
AGCAGCAAACATGAACGGTCGGGCCATTCCAGGAGCTTATCTTTTCCGTCTGTATGTGTGTTTCGGCTAACGAATGTGATTCCGGAACGAATTATCTTCGTTAGCCGAGGTATCACTGTACTGTAATTTATGGATACGATAAAGAACAATGTATAAGTTGTTTTATCCTCAAAGCAATTGTTCTAGAAAATACACAAAATTGAGCTAGAAATATGTTATTGTGGTTTAAAAATTTAAAAACATGCCGTGAGATACTTTTTTCTTCTTTTTTCATGTCTCGACGGCCCTATTGGTTCTAGGCCTCCTCCTTTTCGAAGTTTTGAGAATGACACACACACACACACTCGATAGAACTGCTCTGGACGAGGGATTGGCCAGTCCCAGAGATCTCAACCCGACAACACACAACACCCACAAAAGACAGACGTCCATACCCGCGGCGGTATTCGAATCCACCATCCTAACAAGAGAGAGGGTCTAACCGCGTGGCCACTGGGATTATCGAGATAGTAATAGTAACAATTATAATAATTGAAAATGTTTAAAAATATGAGTGGTTTATGGAAGAATTATTCCGACGTTTATTTAATGCAGCTTTCTGAACTACATAGCATATGTTGTATGGGCCTAAAGAGTTAAATAGTTAGAGGACTACGGATTGTTAAATTGGAAAGAGTGTGAAAAGAAGAGGTTTTCAGTTATTGTAACATACTGGCCCGGATATACTGGGTAAAACCAATAGAATCCTAGACATGCCATTCTGCAAGACGATAATGGGGTATATATAACAACAAAAACAACAACAACAACAACAAGAGTTTTAGACATGTCGTGTAAGACACACTTGTAGAGGAATAATTTTAGCAGTGGTCATCGCGATATTAGACTCAGCCATTATATACACTTCCTAGACAATTAAAAACCCCAGAAAATGAAATAAAGTGAAATGCCAACATGAGGCAACAAGGTAATTTTATTAATGTATTCTTAGCTCGACATGTTTCGGGTACACACGTCCATCATCAGAAGCATTGGATGTTGAGTTGCAGCATATGGTTTTCTGCACAGAGTTTTTGGATTGGTGGTGGTCTTGAGAGCCGCTGCGTAGGTCGTGTTTATGGTGCGGATGGTGCCGTGCGAGTCGCACGGCACCATCCGAGGAATAAGCCTTTAACAAATGTTCGTTTCGAGCCCAGGGACGTCGTCCAAGATAATGTGCCTTGGGAATGATCCTCATATAATTTCTTTTTGTCCTAGAAACAAGGCAACAGTTTTATTTTTTTGTTTCACATGGAGCACAAAGATAATACTAGTGTACAGCTTAGCAGTGAATTGCACAATGGTCTGAGCAACAATTGTATGGTTTGGAGGTCAGGGAAATATTCCCGCAGAGATCCCAAGACGTTAGTCTCAAGGCTCACTGTATCAGTGCTGTAAAATAATCTTATGGATCCCATTTTGGTCTGTTTATAATATAAGTTGCTTAAGAGTGGGAAAAAAAGTCCTCATGAGCTCTGTTCTTTGGTCCTTCCAGAGTGCATGCCTCGTTATGAAGCAATATATGCTTCACTGCTTATTGATAATAGCACAAATGTAGAGGATTTGTCTATTTATGTGAAGTGCTTGCCAAAAAGCAGCTGTTTAATAGCCATACCCATGTTTCAACGCCACGTTTTAAGGAAATCCCCCGGCAACACCATTTATTCAACAAGAAATACGAGTTCGAAAACATAATGTTGTGCCTATTATGTTGTGTTATTATTGCATTATTAGTAATATTGTCATTATATATATACCATGTTTTGCATTCGGAAGCTCACATATAATATGTGGGACTATTTTTTTTTTCACATTCGTACCGTGCTTTGAGATATTATCAAAGTTTTTTGTGATTGTCTTGAAAACAATATTAATATTTACATCAAAATAGATCCAACATGTTTCGGTGCAGTCACACCATCCTCAGGGAGCGCATTATTCGTGCTTACTAAAGTTACACTTTGTTAAAAGGGCCATCTATGGTACATCGGCGTGTGCTTAATTCAGTGGTGATGCGGCTGCTATTCCGAACAGTGCAACATACACACACCAACAAGGGCCCAATAATATAAGCAGCCATATCACCACCGAATTAATCACAAACTGATATACCATAATTGGCTATTTTAACAAAGTGTAACTTTAGCAAGCAAGAATAATGCTTTCCCTGAGGATGGTGTGACTGCACCGAAACATGTCGGAGCTATTTTAATGTAAATTTTTATATTGTTTTTGAGACAATCACTTGTGCATTAGTTGCCGAATAAAAAACTTTAATAACGTGGGACTATAATGAATCAGTAAGTCGTCTATTGCAGCCTTCAAATAAATCTGTGATTCAGGTACCAAGGAATAAGTGTCTACTTTAGTATTCGGAATATCCACGAATAACTTTATATTAGTCATAATGCATGCATAAGGAATCTGGAAAATTCCTTTTGGATAAATATCTCTTGGGAGCCTTTCTGGTTTCCTTAACTGATTTATAATTTTTTAATAGTAAGCTATAAGAGGTTAAGACGGGTGAAGAATGAGGCGGGGCTGGAATTTGCAAGGGAGAATGTAATATATGTAGAGAATAGCTAAAATTTCTGTAAGTTAAGCAAGAACATGCTGTGGAAATTAGAGTAATTGAAGATAAACATTGGAGCGCGACAAGGAAGCAATGTCAGTGAAAAGTTTGTAATGAATAACCTGAAAATATTTTTAAGTTATAAGTACCGAGGAACCAAACTAGCAAACACAGGTGAGGGTCATGGTAACATTAGGAGGTGAAAAGAATTCTGGACGTTTTTAATACTCAGTACAGAAAATCTTACTCTTTGCTTTCCGGAACTCCTAACGTCAGGGTAAACAGTACAATAATTCGTCCATTTTTTTTTAGAGAACCTAAATTACAAATTATTGTAAAGAGGAGTCCGAGGAAAATATTTGGACGGAGGAGAAGCCCCAAGTTAATGACACTGCGTAACGTCAATTCTCTAACTTAGGGTAGAGTCCAGTGATGGACTCTTGCGAAAACCGTAACGAACTCTAGGCTTCCTTACGGGACAGAGAATTTCTCGACTGTTTCAGCAATTACTGTCAGCTTGTCACGAAGGACATGCTCCGTGGAATTACCAGAGGGACACGAAGATATAAAGTATTCTGCATTGAATAGTGGCATGCATAGTGGCATGCATAGTGGCATGCATTCCCCGAATTTTGTCTGCTCTTAATTTCATCAGAGCAAGTTAAAACTTTGTGTGGGACACGCTTATCTTCCCTTGCAAGTTCTGAAGCATCAGGATGAACGTTCGTTAAACTGTCTACAGGCTTGTTGCAATTCATGTCTGGAGCGCTGAAGGAGGTATTTGTATTGTGTGAGGTTCAATTCCATGGGGTCTATTTGTAATGTATTGTCTCCGTTGGGTGAAATTCACCAGGAGGCATACCCTGTTTCTCGAGATCAGAAAATTTCCTCCCATACAGTATTTCTGTATCTCAAAAAAGGCATGAATTGTGATGGTTAGTATCGCCGTTTTACTGAATCGTCCGATAGACAGAAACTCTGCACCTTCCTTGTTTCTCTTCAGAAACAGCCAAACAACGTCATTACCTTTCCTATTAAAAGTTTATACAGTATTCTTAATTGGAGTAAGCCAAGAGTCCATTGTCTGTAGCTGAGACAAGATACTCTGCCTCAGTCACATCTATCTAAACTAATTAAATAATTAAACAGTTAGCCAATTAAACGCGTGTGCGTATTCCTTGCAGGGTTTATTTTGAGGATTTATGTCTTTAGGCGGATAATGCTGGGTTGTTGAGTCTTATCCTAGGAGGCCGGCCGGAATCCTAAATAACTAACTCGATGGAGTCGAGTCTTTCTTAACAAGGTTCTTAGCTAGTCAGCGAAATCCCCTTTGTTTTTGGAAGTCCGAAAAGTTTATTGCCGTATTAATAACAGCCCCCCTCCAAGCAGCCTGGTTCCTTCAGATTTCCCAAGCACTATTTTCTTCTTTGCCTGGAACCTAACCCACCTATCTTGTCCTCCTTTTGATCACATAACAATGTTTGGAGAGGGGCAAAATTTACGCAGTTCCTCGTTATGAAAAGTTCTTCAGGCTCTTGTTGATTCCTTATCTCTTCATTCATGTGTAGCAGCAGGCCAGTTCCCAGGACATGCAGACACGTGTGGGTGCGTTTAATAACAGTGTACTGAGATACACAATAAATTGTTAAGTGTGATGATAGACTATGTCAACGAGAACACACTTTATTAGGGAATTTCAGCGTTCCTGTGTACCGGGACCTGATGGTAGTATTTGGTTGTACTGACCACGATGAAAGACCTGTTACCGGGTAGAATTCTACCTGAGGTCCATGGGCACTCAGAGGACGGGCGCATTTACCACACTGCCGATAGACAGCACTCACTATGACGGAGATATGTACGACATTAGGAGCGACGAAAGAGAACACCATATCAGCGAAGGACTCATCTGAAACAGCCACTCGAAAAGCGGAAAAAGAAATGAGAATGGAAGCGGCAAATATTAGAATTTACTCGGCAATACAACCACAACTTACGTGAAATGTACTGACCGAAGTAACAAAATACACACCTCAAACGCAAAAAGACACGTGACATCGAGGTAAAATATCCTGAATCTGCAGCACGTCCAGTACCTACACTAAGATCAACAGTAGACTCTCCACAGCAACGTCAAATGGGCATACAGACGTACAACAGACTATTTACTTAGAAATATGAAGTCTTGTCCGGTGGATGCGAATTCTTCAATTGCAACAAATAATTATACTAGTTATGCTTACCTTTTATAAAGTCACCGGAACGTATTCTATTACGGATTTTTTGTTAAGTGTATTGCACTTCATGCGGCCAGTTTTGAAACTTATGTTCGATTTACTTCACTTCATTCACTTTTTTTTATTTGAAGTATTTCTTGACCATGCACTAAAGCCCACAAGTGCGTATGAAAATATTTGAATTTAATACATTATAATCGTTGTAATCCTCGTACATGTTTCGGTCACCTTGTTTGGCCATCTTCAGGAGCTGTTTTTACGAAGGATATATTCCAAATACTACCAAGCCAATGTTCAAATATAAAATATTGAGGTTTAAATAAATGTGGCCGCAACATTTAGAAGGTTTACAACGATAAGAATATATTAAATGAAAATATTCTCATATGAACTTGTTGGTTTTATTCTCTCTGTTTGTATAACAAGAATACACTGAACGGGACTCAGAATGTTAGAAAATAGGCAGTAAAACCACACTTGAAAAAACCCTTGATAATCTCCTTCCAAATCCATACTCATCGTTCGTTAACTTATTGTCATGTCATCCATCGTTACGTGGACCCTGCTACAGAAACAAGTTCGGCCTTGCCTTGACTTGGGCGGTTTGCCGCCTGCCTCTCGTCGCGAAGGCAGGGGTTCGACCCCAGTCCATTCTGCATGGTATTCGTGGAGGACGAAACGGAATTGGTACAGATTTTTCTCAAAGAATTTCGGCTTTCCCCTCTCTGTAAATTTCTACTAATGCTCCATATTCAAATTTCATTCATCCGCCACTGATGCGTTGTAATCTTATCAACTGATAGCTGTTTGTTTAGGCCTCTTGCATGATCATTCTTGTTATGCCCTGAACTCTTGCATCACGAATTGGATTCTCGGAAAGGAGACGTGTGGGCGGTCATGTGGTAAACGTAAAAGTAATTCATTTTATAAGGCCGTTAATTTGAAACTGATGTTTTGCAATTCATACGGGCAGGTTGAAACTTACTGATTCAGATTAACCATTATCTGCCACACATTCATCAGGAGAGTTCATTGAACAGGAGCACAAATAGCAACGTCGTTAGCTTGTTTCGTAACGTTGCCATTATTAACATCCCCTAAGGAATTTAACGCTCTGACATCATATTATGACGTCTCGTCACTGTTACACGCGTCAGTTTCGCAGACGTACGCACTTCTTACGCCAACTTGATACCCCACGCAAAGTTTCTCAGATTTTGGCTTAACATTTCGTACCACAGCGTTCAGTGATGCGTACAGGATATTCCTTTATTTCTTCTACGGAAATTCTAAAAATAAAAGCTTTAATATTTTTCTGTGCTATTAGATACAAAGTAAAAAATTAGTTATGGGAAAACAGTGTATTATTGTTATTGTTATTATTATTATTATCATCATCATCTCCTTAATTCAGGGTATTTATACTTATATTCCTGAGACAAACTATGTCCCTAGGGAATACAGTGTTGCAGCTATTCTGTTGTTACTATTCATGGTGCTTATATCGTTAGTTTCAGTGTCGTATCTATTGTACTTTTACATTTATTATTATTATTATTATTATTGTTACCTTCATGTAGAATATTTACAATTATATGCGTGAAACATAACCCGTTTCTAGCCTACGTAATGTTGCAGCTATCCTGTAGTTACAATTCATGGTACATATATTGCTCTTTCCCAAGATAAACGTCTTGTACTTTTACGTTAGTAGGTTACCTTCTGCAGTATCTGCGTCTGTAGTTCCTTGATGTAGTGTTTTCAGAGTACGTTGTTCATACATTTTACGAATGATCTTAAGATTGTTCAATTTGCTATACTGGTATCACTTGTTTATTTTTATTATTATTATTATTTAAATAGCTTACCATCAAGAATAATTGAGAGAGAGAGAGAACACAGTATACACCACACCGGATGAATCCGCCATGTATTCTACTGTGCGAGAAATGGTGTTGTTCGGACTTCGCATTGCCTTGTTCTTTGTTCCAGCGGAGCTGAAGACACTGCCATGGCAAGCACGTCGTACCTGCCGCAGTAATTGCAATGGCCTGCCCTGTCAAGGAGACAAGCTTGCCCGAGGCGGGAAAACAGTGATTCATCCACCTTGTATGTATTGACTACTTGAGTAAGGTATGAACTTTCGTTAGAGCTGTGTACAGTTAAGTTTGCCAGAGGCCTTGGTGTAGTCCTACAAGTAGGTCGCATTACCAGTCATTTATCTCGACTGTTACCCTAGTGCCAAATTGAGCGGATTTTAATGGCACAAACGGAAATACAGGTCTTTCTTTGAAACTGATAAGGTTCCGTCATTTCGTCACATTTCTGCGCCATTTCTCAGTTCGTGCATTTGCTGTCTTCGTTAGTAGCTGGCAAGTGTGATGAGTTAGGTAAAAGGTAAAGTGATCCCGTTACAGGCCCTGTGTGGCCCAGAGGGTGGGTAGAGGTATAGCTCTACTCTTCCATGACCACGGCACTAGAAGGGTGTGAGTGGTCAGCAGCACGCTTCGGCCGCACTTTACCCTCGGGAAAGACCCGGTACCCATTTTACAGGAGGCTGGGTGGACCCCAGGGCCGGTCTGGACGGGCGGAAAATCTCGTTAACACCGGGATTCGATCCCGGACCGTCCAGTCCGCAGTCGTTCGCTATACCGACTGAGCTACCCGGCGTGATACGTTAGGACCAGAATTAATACCGGTTCGTAGATTAAGACACTCAATTTTGAGAAAAATCATTATGGTAATATTGTACCGAACTTCTGATTACTGAAGATGATTTTGTGATATTCCCATCAAAATACTCACAAACCCATCTGAATGCATTTAAATGCTGAGTGTACGTACCTAATGCTAATAAAGCCTACTTGCCTATGTCCGCGTGAGTTTTGAATGTTATATTTAATAATCTGTCACGAAAAGTTCAGGACCGTTACATTAGTCGTCTGTAGTTCCTAATGCACAAGCAGACGAAATGTTTCGGTTCATATGATTGATTTTAATAAATCACTACTAACCATTCATGGTCAGCATCACCCAAAGGCAGATGTAGATCGCTTGTATGTTCCCAGAAAACAGGGAGGAAGGGGCCTGACGCAGTTAAGTTAGAAGTATCCCATGCAGTAGAAATTACAAAACTGGTGGAATATGTAGACAGGAAGGAAGACCCACTAATACAGGTTGTCATAACACACCAACACAACAGCGACTCAGCAGTGTTACAGACAGCTAGATGCCTCAAGACAGAAATACAGAGAGGAACAAGTAAAATGAAGGACAGCATAGCGGAGAAAACAAAAGAAAGATGGCATGGGAATAGGATGAATGGACAATTGCCACGTAATTTGATGAAAAGCTGGTGGATTCTGAACAGTCATATCGCTGGCTAAAATCTGGCGACATCAAGGGAGAAACAGAAAGTACAATAGTGCCAAGCAATTAGTACAAATTATTTTAAGAATAAACTTTTGAAGGAAGAAACAGAGTAAATGCCGGTTATGTAAACAACATGAAGAAACTATTGACCACTTAACCTCGGGAAGACATATTTTGGCGAAGAACGAATGTTTAATGAGACACGATAAAGTATGTACACATTTGCATCACTCAATATGCAAAGCCTTCGGCTATGAAACCATAGACAAGTGGTACACACACATGCCCAAGCCAGTGTATGAAGAGGGAGATATCACAGTGTTGTGGAATCAATCAGTACACACAGACACAGAAGTTAGAGCAAATAGGCCAGGTATAATAATTAAAAACAGAAAAGAGAAAACATGCACACTGATAGATGTGGCAATACCCGCAGACAGAATTACTGTGCAAAAGGAAGCGAAAAAGAAGTTAAAATACAAGAATTTGTGTATAGAGATACAACGAATATGGAACCTGAAATGTACGATTATACCAATAATAATTGGAGCCATTGGAATAGTAACGAGAAGCTTAGGGAAAAATTTGGAAGCTGTAGCAGGAAAACATTCAATAGATCAAGTACAAAAGTTAGCTATATTTGGAACATCACACATAATACAGAAAGTACTGCAGTGTGAAGCTTGAAGCCTGAGGGGCGGGAATCACCGCTGGTTCAAGAGAAGTACCAGGAAGAATAGGCCTGGGACAAGAGACATCCATATAATAAAAATAATAATAATAATAATAATAGTCATTGCGTGACGACAGCAGGATTCAGAATTGCGGCTGAGCACAGCGACAGATAACAAAATGTAGATATATTTAAAAAAGCAAGAGAACTAAGCAATAGGCCTGCAGAGCACGAGGGCAGCGTAATTTAGGTATAGCATGACTGTGTGCCTTAAATATTGTGGACTGCGTAATTAAATGGTTATCAGTTACGAATGACGTGTGGCAGCGTGCTCCAATCATTACTTGTTGGAAGCATTTATTTACCACAGAAAAACATGGAAAAAAATATGTGCCAGTTTTATTCACAGTGATGTGCTGTGTTAATGTGCTGCGGTAATTTTTAGGCGCTTTGGCGAAATTGCGAAAAGCGACTGTTAACTTCGTCATGACTGTCTGTCTGTCCGTCCGCACAGAACAACTTGGTTGCCACTGAAAGAATTTTAATTAACTTGATATTTGAGTATTTTTCGAAATTCTGTCGAGAATATTCAAGTTTCATTAAAGTCTGACAAGAATAACGGGCACTTTACATGGAGATCAATATACATTTTTTATAATATCTCGCTCATTTCTTCCTAGAACGAGAATTGTTTCAGATAGAAGTTGTAGTGAAAATCAAAACACACGTTTTATGTTCAATAACGTTTTTAGAAAATTGTTCCTTGTATGAGATAATGTGGAAAAATGTGGTGCAGAAGCACGATCCATAGAGGACAATATGGCGCGTGCGCGTTGCATACTGGGTAACTAAGACTACAAACACACACTCACAATATGTAATACTTATTGCTTTTCCACTGCAACAATTGTTGCACGAAGGCACCTCAGTGTTATGTTACAGTACATTGCCTATCTTGTTGATTGTCTGCTTTGTATTTGTGTCATTACACTCCTGTACTCAGAAAATAACTTGACATATACTTGGTAAAAAGACCACTTTGTGTATTGAAAACGTTCATAATGCTTCCAAATTAAGAAATAGAGTTTGTTCATGCCGCAACGTTTGCACGAAGTACATGTAGCATTTTCAGTTCGGTCTGAAGTATGCTGGTTTGCAGGTAAGGACATGTAACCGCCGCTTCATGCCACCCCCTCCCCCCCCCCCCCCCCCCCCCCCCCCCCCCCCCCCCCCCCCCCCTCCCCCCACCCCGTTCTATCGTTTCGATTTGTTTGGTTTTTGGTGTTTTTGTGTGTTTTTGGGTAATGATTTTTTGGGGTTGGTGGTTTGTATAGGGTTAAGGTGGGTGGTTATGAGAGA
>Ga0123352_10021622_pt1 | contig 10252 bp, 3 predicted proteins | sample TergutLab28metaG_FD_89700 | JGI IMG/M metagenome (GOLD analysis project Ga0123352, IMG submission 89700) | Labiotermes labralis P1 segment gut microbial communities from Petit-Saut dam, French Guiana - Lab288 P1 | ecosystem: Host-associated > Arthropoda: Insects > Digestive system > Gut ...
ACACTTTTACTTAAATCTCCCTATGAAATTGATTGGAAATTCCTTTAGAATCAATAAAAAAAAAATATGTGTACACCAAGCATCCAAAGAAGAAGAGGAGGAGGAACAACAGGAAGAGGAACAACAAAACACCAAGGTGGATGTTAAGAAACGTGGGTTGGATGTCCTGTGAGGTTAAGTTGGCGACAATGTACGCGAAGGACCCAGGTGGCAGTGATGAAAATATGGATGCTGTTTATAGTCGTGATAGACAAAGGAGTGTAGTGTTAGACACGCGTTAGATTAAGACAAAGTGAACCAGAAGCCGGTTAGGCTATCTAGAAGTAACAGTGGATGTATGTGTGTCCACCAAGGATCCACAGACATGCGATGCTTCTACAATGACTATAAACCCGACCAAGGTGAATGCACGTGTGTCCACCAAGGATCCAAAGACCTGCAATGCTTCTACAATGACTATAAACCCGACCAAGGTGGATGCATGTGTGTCCACCGAGGATCCACGGACCTGATTGTGATGTGTGCTGCCTACACACAGACAGAGACCAGGATGGATGGCGGTGGTGCTGCGAAAGAGGAGTATGACGTGAACTTGTGATGAAAAACCAGAAGTTCCGGGAACTAGAGGAGTAGCTGGCGGTCTCAAAGAGATTGGTCGCAGACATGATGCTCAACCTGAAAAGCGTTGTTCAGCAAATATGGAAATATGCGGAGGAACCTGTCATCCGTTTGTCAGATGACTGTGAGTGCAAACAGCAAGTCTGAGCAGTATTGCAAACCTACCACAACCACGGAATACTAATCACGGAACAGCAGATCAATGAGTTCAACCCCCTCTACAACACATTAAATGAATCAAGAATTATACCACGCATGACACGCACGGACAGAAGAAGTCAACACAAGAAAAAGGAGTAACATGAAATCCAAGCCCATCACAAATACAATATGGTAAGAAAACATATAAAACTATTCCAATATGCTTAATTATTTGTGGTTAATTGATTTAGCATATGATGACATAGGCAATGATTAATAAAATAGTCATAAGACAATGACTAATAGGTTATGACTGGTTACAGACATGCTGCCAGCATACTACGAAAATAGTAATGGACAATAAGTAACTTTAATAGGCACGAATGGCTCCCTGAGGATGGTTTATGGAAAACCGAAACATGTTCGAGTGTCAATAACTGTAATGTTTTATCCTTTTAACAATTAATGTATTAACACAAATATTGTGTGAATCACAAGTGCATGTGTTGGTGAAATAAATGTGAATTAAGCAATATGCACAGTGCAACGCTGAAAATGTTAAATTCAACCTATTTGTGTTTGCTAAAATCACTGGTCTACTTTCAAGGAGAGATAAGTTATTTATTTTGTTTTACAGCGTAATCCGCCACTAATTGTCTCACTGTTGACCTCATCAGCTGCTGGGTTTTATCTGCTGTTTCAACAGGATAAACATCTAATGTTAGTGCACTTACCATTCCACAGCTATTGGTTTCAAAATGGAACTTAGGATTTACCAAATTTGAATCCTGTCCAGACCAGGGAGTACAGACGTATGTGTTGTATGTTACAGCTGTATTTCTTGAAGGCAATGTGCCAGTAAACAGGTACTTGTGTGTGTGTGTACAATCATTATTGTGCAGTCTTCATGATTCCGGTGTCAACTAAAGTTACACCCTAGAGTAAACTTTGTCAATAAATGCCACAACAAAGGAATGCAACATCGTGAACAAATGGCCACTGGTAGGAACAGGATAAAATCTACTAAGCTTGCCTGATACTGGATTACCCATCATGCACACATGATTAGTTTTCAAACAGCTGACTTATGTGCAGCCAGTTTTGATGATCATGTCTAAAATTCCTACCCAGAATCTTGAAAGAGGACCAAAGTGTTTCTGAGATCACAGAAGTACACCTTTTGAAGTTCTTCATTTAACAATGATACATTTCTTCAGGCAGTACCAGGACCTGCCACTTGGTCTGTATGCCCACTGGTAGTGTAGTCATACTCTATACAGGATGGCTGTCAAACCCATCTTGTGGTGTATAGTATACATACGATTAGGACTATTCTGCATATTCCTCTGGTGGTGGCCCTTATGCATTTGATTCACACCATTCTGCAAAGTGATCAGCTTGTGGTCCATGTATCCAAGTTCTCTGGTGGTGTTCCATATGCATACGATTCTGCGTATTCCGCTGGTGGTGCATCCGCACACGTTTTGTCTTCACTGTTCACGTACTGCCATGTTTCCTACATCAGTGGTCCAATAGAAGCCTGGAATAAAACAAACTCTATAAAAGATATGAGGTTCTTACAGCACTGCAAGTTTATATTACAGTCTTCTGGGTTGTAACATAGAGTATACTTGTGGAGGTCATCAACATTTCAGAGCAACTTAATGTCTCTAACCTCACAGTAAAATACAGAAGTAAAACTATTCCAACATGCCAGTATAACCATTAACAACAATATACAACCCACAAAACCGGTATTTAAACTGAACACTACCAGCTATCATCAATTACCAGCCAAACCTGCATGGTTTATGAGCAAGATTGACTCAACTCTATGTTTGACTTGAATATAAGCAAATTTCAGAACTGTCACCATATAGTTTGAAGTCCTGATATTTTCATCGTTTTCTTCAGTTCTTCCATATATTGTGAGATAGTTTGTATGTGTCTACACACACATACACACACACACACACTGCAATCAGACGTGAGAAAACTGTGTACAATGTTTTATCATTGATGTACAAAGAAGCAACTCCAGAACAGGTGCAACAAGGAACTGCACCTCCTATGGCCTTCAGACAGTACACTGTAAGAAACAGTATACAAGCTAACAAGAACACTGCTGAGGCAACAGATTGCTCTTAATTCTCTGCTAAAACAACCACAGCACTTCAGATTGGGATTATGAAAAATGGATGTACAAAACCCAAGACATATGAATCAAAAAGCCCCTCATTTAAACAGCAAGAAGACTGCTTTTCTGAACACAACATACCACAGTCTGAAGAAATGACGTTAACTACATTTGTACTAAATAATTTTAATTCATAAACTATTTTACATGTATTGCTCCATGGACCAGATATGTTCAAACTATGGACACATTTATTTCTTATTTACCCCTTACCACCACAATGACATGAATCCCACTACAACCATTTGGGCATAGTTACAATAAAACCTTTGCAAAGAAATATCAGATTCAAAGCAGAAGATGCAAATGGGTTGTGTTAACAAATGTTTAATGTAACAGGAATATACACATGATAACCTGTTTGTTAAGATGTAAAGAAATCTTTAAAAGGCCTATTTTGAAACAACAGGTTTTTGTCAACACAAGGGTGGGGTAGCTGATAACACAAATTACACTGTTGTGAGAGCTAGTGATGAATTATCAGAAACAGAAGATATTCACAGTTTGGAAACTTCTGTCGATGTTACAGCACAATAGGTGAGTCTGTAGTCACACTAACATTTTTGCTACAGTGCACACTGTGCGGAAACACGCCACTAGCAAATCCCCATTTCTTAGAACTTCACCCTGTGTGACACCACCCATTCACACAGTTAGGATGAACGTGCTGCACCAACATCTACAGTGATGCTACTTTTTCATTTCAGCATCTCTGGAAACTTGGGTGTCTTAAACATGTAAAGTCAGAAAATAAGACTCTATGTTCAGGGATTTGCCACTGTGCATCATCAGTAATTCACACTGAACTACATTTCACACAGAGTAAAAACAGCATGTAAAGGTGTAACTAATCATCCATTAGTAAAAGCCACTGTTTCAAGGATTTATATGCACTCCAACTGTCTGAATTATATATCAGTCTGTAACTTAATGATAAGATGTCCCCCATATACACCTTATTTACTATACATATATGTAAATCAGAATCTTGGAATTGAACAATTAAGCAAACACAGTATAAAGAATTATAACAAGAGGGCTAAATAGGAATATTGATTAACCTTTTGGCGCCGGAATTATTTTTTTTTATTTTAGCACACCTGTATATAAAATATGAATAATACAGGAACCAAATAGGTTAGAATTATGAAACAAACTGCATTTTGAAGAGAAAAAAACGGAGAGTATATACCATGTTTAAAATGTTCAGTATCTATATTTGTTGAATAAATATATAAAATGCAACTTTAGAGGTTAGTGGTGCATTACGACCACTATAGTTGACATTAGGCGTCTAAAGGTTAAACAAGCACAACTGAAGTGAATCACAAGATATTCAGTGCAAAATTCTGGAAAGATCTTTGAAAGGAGGGATGGCCCAGTTGTGTCAGAATGACCTTCAGGCAGGCGCTTATGTGATACGTGTCACATAAACATGAATTTCAGATAAAATAAACATCGAAAACAGACATGTTCTTCCCTACATCCATAACCACAAACCTTTTTAATATTCACTTCATGGCAATACAGTCTGTGTACCAACTGTGGATGAACACTGCGTTAAAAGAGACTGCAATGTACTCCTTATGCCTCAGTTTTCATGGTAATTATACTCACCCCATTCAGTATGGAAACAGAATTCCTGCTCAGGTACGGAGGAAATTGTTCAGATTTGTGACCAACTTCATCAAAAAGACAGTCACTCGGAAGTCGAAAGGCATGTCTCCCCCCCACCACCATCATACTGTTGTATCCGTTGCAGACCCAATGAGGAACGTATCTTAGATGTTGTTCCCAGGGAGGACGGAGCTCGTAACTCTGGTTAAGACGGGGAGTTGGGGAGGCCGCACACACACTCAATAATCCCCAAGTAGAATATAATGGAGTTTTATTTGTAAGAGTATGGAGTCATAGCATTTACAACTAAAATGTATAGGTGACAACTCTCATCAGTGGACTCTTCATTACCATTCGCACTGACTGACTTGCAGCTTAGGACTATGCTGCTCAGACACAGTTCGAGCTATGCAGCAGACTGCTCCTGCAGAACAGAGCAACTATTGTTTCATGTCTTGCTGCACACACTGGTCGCATGATACACTTAACGAGTCCAGTTATAAACAAAAGAAATGGAAGGAAATTATATTGCTCCCATGCCTGGTCTTAACAGAGGTAAGAACTAAACATGAGTAAATTTAGCTTATGACTAACATACAGTAATGCTAAAAAGAAAACCACAACAACAAAAAATCAGTGTGTCAATTACACAACAATACACATAAGAATCCCAAGCGACCACCAGTCTACTTCAGATCCGTATTTCACCTTCTGAACAACCTACAAACACATTAGCACAAAAAAAAAAAAAGTTGATCTTAAACCTCTATGTTTTCAATAAAAATGATAATAATAACTTTATAAAGGACAAAAAACTCACTCACAATAACATCAATACAAATGTAACACTACTCAACAAAATATACAGGAATCACACGTAAAATAGATGGTGATAATTACCTGGGGGGACCGTACAGTTCCAACAAAAGTTCTTGTCTTCTTCCCATAAAAAATTCCAAGTTTGGAAATGCCGAAGTCGCATAACTTGCAGTGCCCATCCTTGTCTAACAGAATGTTCTGTAGTGTTATGTCTTGGAAATCAATAAACCAATGCATATTGTTAGAGCACTTCTCAGTATGACACTTCACTGTACACTGTCAGATGACTACAATCCATTATGTCAACGCAAGTTTCAGGGCAATATACAAGGTTATTCGAAATGATTGTGGGGGTTTTAACAACTTGTCTTACACAATACACTTGAGATAGCAGTACATGTATTTTCTTATTTAATAGAACAACACTCCAAATTTTTGTTACATACCTTATAGGTGATCTATATGTGCACCCTTTGTGATTCTACAAATAGCAACATGATAATCGAGTTCGTTCCAAACTGTTCGTACCATGCCACTGGTGATGTTTTCAATGGTGGTTCTGATTTGTTCCTTCAGTTCCAGGATACTTGCAGGAGGAACATAAACCTGATCCTTGATGTAACCCCACAGAAAGAAATCACATGGGGTCGCATCTGAAGAATGAGGTGGCCAGGCAAGTTGTTAAAACCCTGACAATCATTTTTAATAATCCGGTATATATACACACAAAAAATGTTATCATATATATATATATATGTCACAAGAAAAGAGGACATTTACCATTTACTGACCATAAAAAGGAGTACATATCAGCAAAAAAAGATATTGAAAAGGGGATCTATGAACCAGGACTTTATATCTTTCCTATGGCTGGCAATTATTTGCAATTATTTGTTGTTTGGATTTTTGATAAGCCTAAAACACTGCACACTAGATACACGGGGTGTTCGCATTCTGTGCGTAACTTTACTGTGCACGCTAGATTATGCACTTTTGTGTTGGCAATACTGTTGTACTTTACTCCTCTTTTCAACCTATCTGCATGCTCTCCAATAAATGACACTGCAAAAACAATTTTGACTACATCCACAACAATTTTTTGTAGTTACTATTTTATACAGTATCTTGTTTCCATAATCCACCTGATTATATCTTCAATAAGAAGCATAAACATTTGTCCACACCATTTTTAATGAAAAGTAATATAAACCGATAAAATGTTTTTACATCATGCAACAAACGCAATGGTACTGATTAAGAACACACAAAGGAGTTATGAAACATATATCTTCTTAGCAAGACAGAAAACGAATTCTGGCTTCCAATATTTACGTAAAGGTAAAGCAATCCCATTACATGCCTTGACAGGCCCAGAGTGTTCCAGGAAGTTAAGGTTCCCAGATTTTGTGACAAAGGCACAGGATGGTGGTAAGGTTGTCAGCCTTATGCACCGGCCGCCTTTACCCCCAGGAAATACTCCTGGTACTCATTTCTGTTAGTGGCTGAGTTGACACCAGGGCCATAGTGCAATCGGAAGGATCTTATGTCAATGAAAAATCCACTGACACCAGCTGGGATCGAACCAGCAACCTTCCGATTTGTAGCACAGCACCTTAACCACTGTGCCACCACGGTCCCCTCCAAGATTTACATACAATGCCATACTAAGTGACATCACTTTGAGTTTGTACATACATTCTGCCAGTATTAAAAAAAAAAACCCCCACAGGCTCATTCACACTTCGCACTTTCTACCACCTAACATTCTTCTAACAAACAACAGAATTTCATCCATTCATTCAGTCCCCATGGTAATTCTGACACTTCTCATTCCATGCAACATATTACACTACTTATATTAAGAAACCAACTACTTGCACATATAAAACGTACAAGATATATACATATAATTTTCCCTCCTGCAGGTGGTCGACTACCATGATCAAGGAGTAACACTTTGAACTTATAAAGTTTAAAACCAAAAGAAGCCTTTGTTTATGCAATATATAAGTTAAAATTACATAATGTAGTTATCACTTACTGTAAAATACAGTAAAATACAATGTATTTAAAATTTTTTACAAGATATTCAGACCCCTAAACATACTGTACATGAAATTTTACATTGTTGTTTACACAGTGCATCTTTATCAAGTTATTTTTCTGAAATCATTCCAACAATATACACTATGTAATGATTTTAAAAGGGACTTCTAAAACCAACTATGATAGTAAGGTGGAAGAATTTCAGAATATGTAATTTCCTACAGTAACACCATAAATCTGTATTAATCTAATACTGATTTCTGGTGTTATTGTAAAAACCAGAGGTGAAAATGAAATAACTATGACTTGGAAGTCATATTGGGATATAGAGTGTTAAAAGCGAAGTCACACATGTCCAAGCCATTAAGACATATGTGCAGATTGAATATGTAACTACAATCATTCTGAACTTTGATTCTTAACTGATGTCGGCGGTCACCTACTAACCTCCACCAACAACCCTTCAAAGTCCAAAAGAGCATTTAAAGACATCAACGACAAGTGTTATTTCTAAAGCCTACCCAGCGTTCTCAGATTCTTATTTCACGGTAATAAGCGTATAACGTCAACATTTTCACTGTGTTATTACTGCCGAACCGCAAATAGTCATCACCATTTTCATGCAGAGTCTCAGTATTCTCAATCCATTTATCACTGTGGACTATATCCCTTCTGTATCAAGATATTCTAGAATATCACTGATAATGATGTTAAATAAGTATGGACTCAAACCACAACCTTGGCAGATCCCTTTTGAGTTGCACAACTACCCTCTGGCTCAAAATTCCGCAATTACAAAAATTAAATCTTATTGCATGATATTAGGTAGGATCTTTGGAAGTGTGGTTTGTTTAGGAGGCTTAGGTTTTTTAAACCTTTACTTCATTCTCATGTAGTCAGAATGTTTGGGGTTTTTTATGTTTTTGAGTGGTAGCTACATTATAAACATTCCTTGTTTTCGTGTGGAGTCTGCATACTTCAGGCTTCAGAACAAAAAGATGAGTATAAGTACAGTAAGATTTCATAAGGACAGATACATCTGCACCGCACACAAGCTAGTGGAGTATACACATCATTCATAGATCTTTATAATCTATAAAACACGGACTGTCCTGACAAAATCACAATAAATGGGATCCCCCACTGAGGTACAGACCAGGGCCAGGATGATAGGGTTGTGCAGCTCTAGATGCAAGGGTTTTGCCTTTCATCACCAAATTCAAAGTGACTGTAGATCCAATCCAGCCTCTTACCCCATGTATACTGAGGTCCCTTTTCCGAGGAATACTTCAGTTGCTGGCAGCCAGCAGTACATCATCAAACAGCCAGGTTTTGCATGACGAAACTGGAACACATTCTGAAGTGCCATAAAAAACTGAAACAGGTTGTAACACTTGAACATGATAGTTATAGCACAACATACATTGAATTAGTTGCTTTATGTGGCTATAAATTTAACCTTACATAAATAATACAAACTTTAAAAGAAAGAGCTAAAATGATCTGGTCCTAAGAATAAGGAAAGTGGGGAATGGAATGAAACATATTCTATAAAATATAAACAGTTAATTAATCAAGATAACACAGCTGGCAAGCAACTGGGCCACAGGCTGAACAACTAAGGAATTGTGGTCTGACTTCAGGTAGGGGGAAGAGATTTTTCACTTCTACAAATTGTCCATAGCAGCTTTGGGAGCCCACCTGACCTCCTATTCAGTGGGTATCAGGGGTGCTTATCCCAGGAGTAGAGTGGTGGGGTATGAACTGTCTTCATGGTGTACAGCGACAGCATGATCTTTTAACTTTTAATAATGTCAGGGTTAACACACAGAACATTACTTTGAACACAGTTATTCACAAGGGTAGAGGAAAATAATGTAAAAATACATTGACATGAACAGTTGGGGTCAGGATGGAACTGGAATTCAGTGGGCTCAGGATCTGCTTTTGCTGTGTATAAACTCTTGAGTGTCAGCAGCAGATAACTAAATGTATTAGTTATTTATGATGACTTCCAGACAATGAGTAATTATAAAACGAGATTATGTGAAGTTTATATCGTGTGGTTCAAATATGGGTATGTCCAAACATACTGTTTTACTGACCTGTTTGTCTTCATCCATTTTACCATTAGAAAACAAAATGGACACAGACTGCCCATCTTTGCAAGAACTGGTACCCAATCTGCATATTCCAATGTCACTTTAAACCAGACACCATGGAAATTCTTCTCAGTCCACTGTTTTAGTGATGCTGTAAAAGTAAATATATGCCAACTTCAACTTCAATAGTGGCAAAACAAAACATGTATTCACACAAAATCTTCAGAATTAAATAGTGTCCCTCAATATGAAATGTCTACCCATTGTTCCTTCATGTGTCATTATCCCACAATCATTGTTCATTTCTTCCCAAGCCTGCACCCAAAGAGGGGAGGGCTCCCAAGCTGCAGGCAATCTCCCCCTGCAAAATTGAAATTATAAAAAAAAATGATGATATCCAAATTGATTTATGTGATATACCCTTCAGCAGAAATCAGCCACTGAAATTGCATAATGACTTGTACAATGTTATTTAGAATACAACACAAAACTATGGAAATTTTGGATGACCTTAAGAAGACCAAAAATATTAGAACTTGTGATTTCATTTAGGTGAGTGAGTCAGGGAACATGTATGTATATTTATGTGTAGATATATGCAATTGCAAAAAATGTTACAGTACAGTTATATTTATGACATGATTTTTATAACAGTGTTATAAACAAACATAATTAATACACAGCCACAATTTGAACTCTCCCCCCCCCCCCC
>Ga0123352_10021626_pt1 | contig 10251 bp, 8 predicted proteins | sample TergutLab28metaG_FD_89700 | JGI IMG/M metagenome (GOLD analysis project Ga0123352, IMG submission 89700) | Labiotermes labralis P1 segment gut microbial communities from Petit-Saut dam, French Guiana - Lab288 P1 | ecosystem: Host-associated > Arthropoda: Insects > Digestive system > Gut ...
CTCCAGGAGGTGGGTTGTGGGTATATGGACTGGATTGGGCTGGTCCAGGATAGAGACAGGTGGCGGACGCTTGTGAGTGCGGTAATGAACCTTCGGGTTCCGTGAAATGCGGGGAATTTCTTGGCTAGCTGCAAAACAGTTAGCTTCTTAAGAAGGACTATGCACCATGGAGTAAGTAAGTAAGTGAGTATTATTTTAACCATTCCAGTGAGGGCTACGCATACTTAAATTACCGGGTTAGACTTGTATTCATTTGATCGGAAAAAATATCTGAGTACGGCACCCCAGTGCGAAACATATAGGCGATTAATATCGGTCATAAATTATATTTTATTAAGGACATTTTTGGTTATGTATTTATTATAATAATATTCACGGTATGAATAGTATAAAATTAACTGTGGAACGTTAGCTTACGAATAAGGGTGCTGCTCTTATGAGTTTGTTTGTTGGCTGATTGTCTTGTTCGTTAGTCTACCAAACTATACTACTTAAGGTTGCAAAAGGTTGAAATCCGATCTCAGAAAGATTTATGCCCAGTGACCTGCTTGACAGTGTAAAGGAAAAGCTACGCTTCTCTTTTTTTGGACCACGCGGTGTATTGTCCCACTTTCCTTCCTATTTTTACTATGTTTCTTATTGCCCACAACTTCGTCTCGCTCTTTTCTCCCTTACGTTTTATCAGTGGAAGTCACAATGTCCGGACAAGCTCATGAAGACGAACTGCAAGGCTCCCTCGGGTCATAAACCCATTCTTCAGCTTGAAGATATGTTGGTGCCGCTACTTTGAGTTGCAAAAACTTCTAGCCACTACAGTGAACTCTCTTCAACTTTTAAAATTAATTTTTCTTTTAAAATATAATTTATTATCAATTTCTTCCAGAGGAAAGAACGGGAGATTAATTATAAGTTGCACCGGGATGTGTAAACAGCATAGAATAAGATTCTGAAGCAACTTGTAGAACTTAGCGACTTCTATTCACACTTTCCCACACACCAAGCAACGAGTGGGAAGGTGTAGCCGTAATTTACTAGGTGTCTTGCATTCAGCACACACACTTTTCTATCCCTTCCAGGCTAAATGTCATCTGAATTAATTTTGTCATGGTTCTCCAAACATTCAGATACCCCAAACTTAGGCATGAGGTTTTAAAAAGAAGACTTGTTTTCTCACAGGTACTCTTAATTGTTTGTGTTCTTCTTGCAACAAAATTTACGATATGTATCTGTACTGAATGTCATTCAAGAACTAATGATCTAAACGTCAATCAGTCGATCAATCCATCAATCATTTAGACAATCCACAATTACACATTTCGTGACTGTGTCAGCCCTTGTTACCACTGCACTGTAAAGTCACAAATTTTTCGAAATCCCACTAAGATATCGCAAATTATCACTTTATCCACATTCACGTCAAAACTTTTCATAAAACCTGTGAATATTTAGCTTTACATGCATTTATTGTTTCCTATGGCAGGGAATATCAATATTAGTACTTTCTGTGATATGACGCCGTTTAGACTGGCAGACAGTCACAAACATTTCGAAGTCACTTTCGGCCTCCACCTTCAGAGTAAAGTAATTATCCTCTCAGGGACAGTAATTACGTGATGCAAGTATCGAAGCACTGGGAATGTGAGTGCATAGATGGGGAGGAAGAAGCATAATAAGACTAGTGGAAAGGATAAGAAGTGAAGAAAACATACGTGCATACACAAATAAATAGGCATACACATTCATTATTGCATCCATACATTTATACACACACATATACATACATACATATTTACACATACATAACACATACATATAAACAAGCACACACACACACACACACACACACACATATATACATATATATATGTACACATATATTCTTCTTCTTCCATTGGCACTACAGCCCAATGTGGGCTTTGGCCTGTCGAACAATATCCTTCCATTTTTTCCCATCTGCCACCAACTCTCTCCATCTTCTCACTCCCATCACTTGAAGATCTCTTTCTACTTCCTCTTTCCATATTTTCCTGGGTCTTCCCCTTCTTCTCGTCCCTTCCAGTTCTTGAGTGAAGATCTTTTTGGGCATCCTATCTTCCTCCATTCTCACTAGGTGACCTAACCAACTTATCCTTTGCCCTTTTATCCATTTTACTATATTTTCTTCTTATGTACACACATATATACATACATAATACACACACACACACACACACTTTTATACATACACACACACACACACACATATATATATATATATATATACACACACACGGGCACATACATATACACACATACATACATACATACACACACACATAACATAAAGAAATATGAGTAAAGATAAGCTGAGTCACATAAATTTAGCATACTTTTCGGAAAACTAATTACCAAGCAAAATAGCGAGGTGCGGAATAGAAGATTCGCTCCGTGTAGTTCCTGTCGGATTGAAAGTAATTCAAGGAAAGACAAGTAAGCCTTTATGTACAGTGACCTTTAAAATAGTCCGGCGGAGTAAAATTGAAGTGGCTCGACTAATTCCCATAACCAAATTATTATTCATGAAAACAATTTCAGTGACTCTGACAGTGAGACGACGTATGTGTTTAGACAAATGGATGGGCACTGTACTTTCTAAGGCTGTCGATAGGCATGTGTACTTAAACAGAAAATATTCTTTCGTTAGAAATTTGCGTGATGTACGCATGTCCTTGATCCACAGTTTAGCTACAGTAATTACAACGAATTTCTGGATAACTTCACCATATGAAGGGCTAGAACCCTCATACCAAAATCACATCTTCCGGATAGTTCACTTGATACTTGTAAACTGTAAACATTTTCTCTTATATTATTGCACAAATGTAAATATAAAAATTTTTCCAACTTACATTTAGGAAAATTTTACGTTCTTTGGAAATTTCAGATTTGGGCTCCAAGGTATTTTCTAGCCTCACTTACCTGAAACAACAGAAAACAGATTTTAGTGTTGAGGTATATATATATATATATATATATATATGGCGTGAAAATGAAGCCCAAATATTTTTAAAAATTTAAAACTATTGAAAGTATTTTAATATGATGATGATAATGATGATGATGATGCAAAGAAATCTTGTTGACAAAATGTTGGCAACCAAACTGAAACCATCAGATATTAACAAATATTAAGTCATTTATATTAAAAAGGTAAAACGGTAAAGTGATCCCGTTACAGGTCCGGTGTGGCCCAGAGGGTGGGTAGAGGTATAGCTCTACTCTTGCATGACCGCGACACTAGAAGGGGGTGAGTGGTCAGCAGCACGCTCCGACCGTAAATTACCCTCGGGAAAGACACGGTACCAATTTTACAGGAGACTGGGTGGGCCCCAGGGCCGGTCTGGAAGCGCGGAAAATCTCGTCCCCACCGGGATTCGATCCCGGACCGTCCAGCCTATAGTCAGTCGACATACCGACTGAGCTACCCGGCCCACATGTCGTTTATATTAGTCCATCAAATTCTACTTAAGAGGCTATATATTATTAGCAAATGAGAGGGTCTTTAAATAGCAAACTACAAATTTACTTGCTTGCTTTTTTTTCGAAAGCGAGCCGCCCAAGCCGTTGTAACTGCTCCTTACTACACCACTTACAGCCATATAATGTACATATATATAACATACTGTCGCTTACATTATGTAGGGTTTATACATAATATCATGTGTGCACAAATCTCGGACACCAGGTTGCTGTGGCGACTGGATTTCCTACGGTAGCGCTTATCACTGGTCGGTTCTCAGCATGGAATTTGCTTCATCTTACTGTTCTGGCGCCTAGAATTTTGAAGTGGTCCTTAGATTGTTAGAAAATTTGCACATCTGTGCATGATTTCACTTAGTGTTGAAATATATTTTTTTTATATTTGAATAAATTTGAAAAGAGTGCCGAAGAGAGAACAACGAAAAATTGAAACGTATTTTTTTAATATCTTGTGTTAGTCATTCGTTATGGTCGAGAAGACAAATATGTTGAGTCCTGCTAACTACTGAACAATGAAGTAAGGCTTAACCGATTATAGCCGAGAAAAAGCGTATTGTACCATCGTAAGTAACATTTAAACCTCTATGCTGTGATATAATATTAAATAATGTATGTCAGCACAACTAATTTATTACACAAGGTAATTACATAGGCTACATGTTTCGACTATTGATCTGTCATCTTCAGGCCTATTTTGTCTCAAAGTTTTGACTTGCAAATTTGCACGTCACACCTTTGACAGAATGATTTAAATTTTATGCATTTCCGTGAATGTAAACACGATGGGATCCCAAAGTCTTGTGACTCAATTGACAAAATATACCTGAAGATTACTGATAAATAGTCGAAACATGTAGCCTATGTAATTACCTTGTGTAATAAAATATTTGTGCTGACGTCCATTATTTAATATTATATTACGTTTATGAGCACATCGTGATGACTCTGTTCAAATCTATGCTGTGAGCAACGTTTCTTAATCTGTCCGCATAGTTGCCTTCCGCGTTTCATATGACTGAAAACCAAGAGCGTTAATATTCCTAACCATCGTCAATTGGACTGCTCTCGTAGTGGGCACGGACTTTGTTAGCTCTGCGATACAAACTGAGTTAATACCTACACAAAAATCTTGTGAATTTTATTCTTCAAGCCTTTTATCCGAGTATTTCTATTTCCCCACTTCATTACAATCCCGCAAAAGCTGAAATCATCTTCTCCTTCACCTTCAATCACACTCTTCGACGAATAAAACAAGGCGAAACCTGGGGGGGCTCGCAGAAGAAGTGATGCTTTTCGGGAATTAATATAAAAACACAGAATAATAAAATGAAATAAAATATATATTCCGTCCGTCACAACTGTCATTTATTCTTTTATCGTTTCAAACAATTATTTGTTTTAACTGAAGAATAAAAAATAACCAACTATATGCCACTTCATATTTTATTGTACTTCTTATAGGTTCAACATGTTTCAAGCTTTACTATGCCCATCATCAGGAGCTCGCGACTATGATGTTGTTCACCACATTTGTCGTGTCGTTTTTGGTTTACTGTATGTTGAAGGTGAGGTACAGTTAGGCTGGAGTTGTGTCCGGGCTGCATTTGTTTGTTTGTTTGAAACAATAAAATAATATAGTTGTGACAGACGCGGGGTACATATTTTATTTCATTTTAATATTGTGCTTTAAACAGAGCGGGTTTTCCTCTACCCAGATAAAAATGTAACTTCGTTGTTCTTTCAATCTTCAAAATATTAATAAATCACAATTAGTAATTGTGTTTCCCACGCAAGAACACTCCATTAACTATTATTTTAACTGTAACAGTGACGCAGTCAAGGACGGAGATATGAAGCGACTTTGAGTGGCCTCTTGGCCGTAACCAGTACGTAACAACCACCCACAACAAAATTATTACCTGTCATATAAGTAACGTCCTTGTTGACATTATCAACATTTTACGGTGCATACTGCATAAAGACATTAAGTGTTTTCAATGTGCATACGTTTTGCACAAACACACTAAGTCGTTTTGTTGTAAAGGTCATTCGTTATTAATAATTTGTATAGATGACACAGCTCATATAGGCTGGTGAATTTCTTGGAATGGAAATTTGAGAGCGAGATCTAACAGCCGGAGCCTAAGCTGTAGGTATACAGTAATTTCAAAGCTGTGTCGCAAGTATAAGTCACCGGGTTCTGCATAGGAAGTTGCATTCCATATCTCTAATTATATATTTTATACGGTTTAATTTTTTTTTTTTGACATCCTGAGGACCTTGCATCGTGATATATTCTTATAATAAAACCAACGAGAATATTAATTTCTCAAATTTATTTTTGGAATAGGACTCTATATGTTTCGGAGGGTACCTCTGTCTATCATCAGGAGTCTAGCACTGTACACACAGCAATAGGTATATGTCATGCAGGTTATGCTGACTGCTTGCTAGCAAGCAGTCAGCATAACCTGTAAATTAGAGAAATTAGTGCTTCTCGTTGGTTTTATTTCAAAGTTTAATTTTTAACCTCTCTCAAATCCCTTGACCACTCTTTGTTGATCAAAAGTTTTACGTGTTTATACAGTAACCGTAACCGATAAGTCATTTTAACTAAACCACGCGTCTTTAAATAATTCGCGGCAGGGCGTAATTTTGGCTGTCATTTCTGCTTTGAACAGCTACATGCTGGTACATTTTGGAGGTTGCTGCACACCAAATATCTTACCTCAGAATTTGTCTTTTCACACTCACCTAGCCGCTATGAAGCCATCGTCTGTTTTCATGTGATAATGCAATTTGCGGTTTTATCAGAGAGCTAGTAACCAAACAACTTTCATACACAACTGCGGAAATCATATAACCTGTCCAAAATGCACTCAGTGTTGTCAATCCGGTAATTCCGCGACACTTATCTCAATGCCATTAGGAATCAAAAACTTTGCGCGATTTTGTTCTTCATGGAACTCGAATTCACCTTGAGATCTGCGCTCTTCAAGAATCAAGAATTCCAAGATTTCTTGACCCCTGAAAGGGGTACTGATAGGTTGTCTCGAAAAGCCGGTAAAACCTCAGAAGAGCGTAAAATATCATTTACGTCGCGACGCAAGCCAGAAATCACAGAATTTAAACTTTATTTCTGTCACTTTGGGACACTTTGTCTCTATGTATATGCATGTAACACTGCGCTTTTCGGTACCCCGGTACACTCACATGGCTTGAAAGCATATCTAAAGCCTTGTCATGTTAGCACGCCTGATGACACTACGGGTGTACAGAAAAGCCTACCTTTATGTGTATATGCACATAAACACAAATGTTATAGTGACTGAAGTATAAAGCGGAACTTCAGTCACCGCCCATACTTTTGAAAAATGGCGGTCCGTCCACAGACATACTATATGTGTGGCATCAGCAGTGGTGGCCACAGAGACAGTGGGTGTGCTTGATGATTTCTTTTCCCTTTTTATCGTAATAAAAACCCATCTGTGTTCTGGGTATGTGCGGTAACGGACTTTACGTAATCATCCTGTATTCTGCGTAAATTTGTTAAATATTACATAATCTGGGTGTGTATTCGTAGCCTTAGGTATCCAGCATGCAATGCGCATGCGCCATATTGTCATCTGTGGCCTGTTTGGCTCGACATTATTTTTGTACCGTGTTTCATAAAAAACACGATTTAAATAAGTTATTGAAAACATAATGTAGGTTTTGATTTTCTCTACAAATTTTAAATGTAACATGAGGGTTGTTTCACCGTGCATCTTCCTCATGAAATAAAGTGAAATGCCAACTTGATGCAACTAGGTAATTTTATTGATGTATTCTTAGCTGGACATGTTTCGGGTACATACGCCCATCATTAGGAACATTAGATGTTGAGTTGCAGCATATGGTTTTCTGCACCGAGTTTTTGGATGAGTGGTGGTCTTGAGAGCTGCTGTGTAGGTCGTGTTTATGGTGCGGATGGTGCCGTGCAAGGCACCACCCGCACCGTACACACGACCTACGCAGCACCTCTCGGTGCAGAAAACCATATCCTGCAACTCAAAATCCAATACTCCTGATGATGGGCGTATGCGCCCGAAACATGTCGAGCAAAGAATACATCAATAAAATTACTAGTTGCATCAAGTTGGCATTTCACTTTCTCCAACTGTAGCATTTTCTATTCTAAGAAGAACATAGGGATGTGTGGTAAAAATATATATTAGTTTCACGTAAAGTCCGTGTTTTTCTTGACCGATTTCAATGAAACGATCTCGACAGATTGTCGAAAAATACTGAAATCAAATTTCGTAAAAATCCGTCAAGTAGGAGCCGAGTTTTTTCATGTGGAGATACTGGCGGATGGACGGACGGACGGACATGACGAAGCTAATAGCCGCTTTTTAAATTTTGTAAAGGCGTCTAAGAATAAAATTCCTATTCGCATTTACATCTCTCATTTTACAAAGTAAAACAGTTCAAGTGTTTTTACGATTTATCGGCCTGAATTTTGTACCCTCCTAAGTATTAATGCGAAGGGAAACCGCTCCTGCAAGATACGAAAATTTACATAAGCGAACCACTGTGATATACTAAGATCTTTAAAGGACACAATAGTCTGGTCTTCCACTGTCTCTGTTTCCACCCCAAGAAAAGATTATGCTTAATTTTTTTCCCCGAAATATTGTCTTGTAATATACATAAAATTAGACAAAGTTTAGATCACGAGCATTGGCATTTGTAATGTTGAACTTTTTGGTGCTTTCTGCTTGAGATTGATAAATGTAAAGCCGGTAAAAAAGCAATCCTATCACTGACCTGGACAAGCCCTGAAGGTTGTAGGAGTTTGAGGATCCCAGATTTCAAGACACTCGGTACATTAAGGTGATAAGGTCAGCCCTACGCACCGGCCGCCTTTACTCCCCCAGGAAATATTGCTGGTACTTATTTCTGTTAGAGGCTGAGTCAACCCAAAGGTCATAATGCGGCCGGAAGGAGAATGTCAATGAACAATTCCAATGACACCATCGGGAATCGAACCCGCGCTTTTCCTGTTTGCAGCGCAGTGCCTCAACCAACTGCGCAACCGCGTGAAATACAATGCCAGTTCATAAGTTAATTACTTATCCTATGACGTATTTACTTACGGCCCCTTCTGGCTGGCCAGGCCGGTGTTCCGTTAGTTAACCCTGCCATTTTTCTAAGCCTCGTTTATTCCTAAATGCAGACCCAGCACAAAACATATCTTAGATCGTCTTGTCTGTCGTGTTGTTGAAATCAGATGAAAATTAAGGGAGAATGAACCGTGAGAATCTAAAACTTCCTGAACAGACGAACCACTGCACACTTTTTGCTGAAGTACAACGTTCCCCAACGAACCACGATGTTCAGAGGAGACTCACCCTTTACTAATTCGTAACGGAAAAGGAACCCAAGGTCCACCTCTTTAATTTGTTAAATGAATAGGGTAACAGGACAAAAAGTTAGAAACAAAAAACCGGACGCTTTCTTCTGATTTTCTTATATTAAAACAATTAAGATAAAAATTACTGCATTGAATGAGAGAGAATGGAACCCTAGCACCTTTTTTTGTTATCACTAAGAAGCTTTCTTTAGAGTCCCTTGTTTTCTGCCTGATGGTAAGGTTGGGAAGACACTCCAGTCTGACCCTGCTCGAGGACCAGTAAAGCAGAGAAGACATGAATATTCATAACTCTATTATTGTATGAACATTTCTTCAAGACGGCTGTTGTCTGGCATTGTGTCGTGTGACGAAGTAAGATGAAACTCTGAATTTTGGTAACAGATGATAACGATTCTGTTTCAAGCTGTCAGCAGTTACTTGCTTACGTGTTTATTAACCAGATGTGTGCTGATGGTATTGCTTTTGAAAATGAACGTAGCACATGTACCAAAATATACGTAAGGTATCGGAACTTTTACACATTGGGACGAAGTGTTAAAATTCGACTCAAGGCATGGATTTAGACCAGTTCTGGAGTTATTTTCTTTAACTGTGTTTTCTTGTATATGTAGCGACCTCTCGATGACCTGTTTCACCTGCCAAGTGTTTCCAAAAAATTGTAAGAAGTTTTAGCATTGAAGATCCGTGTCCTAGGAAATTAATCCTGTACTTCTTGAACCTGAATAATAAGTCACGGCGACATTTTGAAATTCCAGAAGACTAGATATTTCAGGAACACTCCTGCGAAAACCATAAACCTTTCAATACTAAAAGCGCTAGAAACTAATTTGGAATCAAAACAACAAGAATTTCGAAACAGATGTACATGAAAATTCATCAATGTGTTCTCGATATAGTATGTACCGTGAAATTTGTAGATTTGTAGATAATTGTTAACATATATTGTGCATTTGGTGTACAAATACAATAAATTTAACAAAGTTTATTTATTTATTTATTTGTGTATTTAGTACGTGGGCTAAATAAGTACTGAGTTATAATTAATTTTTCATGTACTTGGTTATTTCACTTTAATAAACTATCTGAAGTATAATTTAACGTTTTTCATTCCGTACATTTATAAGTTTATTTATAACCGAAGAATATTTTTATAGGCACAAGATAGGATCGCATTCTTATCAGAAAGCCATAGAATTTTCTAGAACAAGGAACAAATTAGAAAGCAGACAATTTGCAGTCGACTACAAATTCTACATTCAATTTTATACGTACGTTTAAGTACCGTTAATTTTAAGTAAAACTTGCACATTTTATAC
>Ga0123352_10021628_pt1 | contig 10250 bp, 9 predicted proteins | sample TergutLab28metaG_FD_89700 | JGI IMG/M metagenome (GOLD analysis project Ga0123352, IMG submission 89700) | Labiotermes labralis P1 segment gut microbial communities from Petit-Saut dam, French Guiana - Lab288 P1 | ecosystem: Host-associated > Arthropoda: Insects > Digestive system > Gut ...
GCTGTCCCACGAGTAGCTAGGGATGTCTTCTGTCCACTGCAGTATAGCCCCGCCTGCCGCAGTAAGGCTGCTTGAATCCGAGGGTCGCCACTTCTCAGAGTTCACCGTTCTCGTTTTCTTACCCTCCACCGCAAATGCTTCTGTAGTCCCTCGGCACGGTAGTGTACACCTTGGACTAGGGGATTTTTTTTCGAGGTTTACTCCTCTAGATCCGCCGTGTTCCGTTTAAAGAGGCTCACCTCTGGTCGGATGTAGTTACTCACTACGCACGGAAGGTCTTGTGTGCAGGGAAGTGAGTGGCTGGTGCCTCAAGTAGCACTGCTGCACACCTGGGCTGGTGAGGACCAGTGCAGGGTCAACCCCTTACAAAGGTACTACCTCTCCCATTCCCATTGAGCCCTTATTATTATTATTATTATTATTATTGTGTTAAGATCTTATTATGTACTCCGTGTATGTTAAATTTATTGTATGCTACTTCAAAGTTGTCATCACTACCTTGCTTGTAACCATCATATGAATAACATTTCATACTGAACTGGTATATGTCTTGAATCTTTCAAGCTGACAATATTCAATCAAGCCTTTTGTTTTTAAAAAAAAGAAGAGTAAGCTGAAATTTAATATCTGAAGCCCTCTGCAGATCAGATTATACAAATCTCCTGTGTATACTATTTTGTTGTGGTTGTTGTTAATTTTTTTTTTTTAATTTTCCTCATTCATTTACTACTGCTTGTAAAATTTAAATTTTTGAATCTGTTATGTTTTTTATTTTTAATGCCTCCTCTTTTTTTTTCCTGAGATGTAATTGTGATTAAAGAGCCAAATATTCAATACTGAGAAGTGCCACATTATTACAAAATAATATGAATATGTGGAAGTAAAAACTTGTTAACTTTTCCTCCAGTGCACAAATCTTTCAAATACATGCTGCTGGAGATTTAATTATAATTATAATTTTAATCACATTATAAGCACTTGCTCTGAAATTTCATGTTTTCAATGTACATACAGCAGTAATATTGTTAAATGTGGCATGCAACTGAAAAATATTAGGTGTATTGAAATTATATAATTAAACTTTTGAGGTCTCCTGGAGCTGGAAGAGCATGGTTGATATAATGACTAGGCTACGGGTGGTAAGTTCAGGGTTGAATTCATAACAATTTTGATCTTCCCCAAAACATCCAGACCAGTTCTGGGGCCCACTCTCCTCTTCAACTGGTACTGGGAGAATTCCCTGGGGGTAAACCAGCCAAGGCATGTGGCTCACCACCCACCTCTCTCTTGTGCCAAAGTTAAGAATGAGTGCAGCCATACCTCTACTCCCACTGCATGCCTTAATGGCACGCACAGGGAAAACTGTACCTTTACCTTTACTCTAACACATTTTCATTGTACAGAAAGCAAAGTGGAACAGAATCCATTTAAATGTTCATTAGGCAAACAGTATACCTGACAAGGTGATGTATTTTTTGGGTTTGAATGACTTCACTATACAAAATGCACATTTGTGTGTTGACTGTGTGCAAATGTCTTACAGTACAGATATCAATTAGTTCCCATACATATAGCAAAACTGAGAAAAACCTTTCCTTTGTAAGTGGTAACAATTTTCTTTACAATCCTGTGTTATGAAGATATTCTACCAACTGACCTCTACTTCCCCACCCCAGGCAGATGTGTTGACAACTTCACTGCAATAATCTTCATACTGTTCGTCAGTAAGTAGGTCTCCTGTATCAGGGTGACTTAGAAACTGTATGAAATCAGACTTATGGTCCTTCAAATACTGGCCAGCCATTTCACGCAACTTTGTTGTACCCAGGCCACCATCACCAAGCAGTTTAAGCTGGTCATCTACTGCACAGTATAAGCTGGAACAAAGCAACAGTTCTGATTAAAAAAACTGCAACTCCAACTGAAAGAATGTTAACAAAACACAAGAAAACTGGATACCAACCAAGTAATGGTACATACCATGCTCTGCAAGATTCTGCCTGATCGCTAATTCCCAAGAATTACATGTAGGTCATTCTCAAATGTTCTATGAGTTTCTTTAATGATGTACAACGATATGACCTAACTCCATGATGCAGAATTCATTTTATGAAGCTGTCAGTCACTACAGTGGTCAAGAAACTCCCCACATGATATCTGAATATTCACTACTCTATTATAACAGTTCATCTCTGGACCCTATTCTAAGCCACCTGAATGCATTCCATACCCCATACCTTATTTCTTTAAAATCAATCTTGTATTATTAACCAACCTGGGTCTCAGGTAGAGTGGTCACTTCTTTTGAGGTTTACCAACCAAAATTTTGTATGCACTTTTTAACTCATCCATGAATATTGTATAGCCCACCCATCCCACCTTCTTTGAGATGATCTCCCTAATAATATTTTAGTGGTATATTTGACAGCACTGTTAATATTTCAGTGTGCCAGTGGCTCTGATGATACACTGTATCAGTAATGTTGGCCACTTTTGTTGGCTTGTTGGACCCCAGGCTGTGCACTGTACAATATGCTCATAGGACAGAGACTGGGATGGTTAGGCCTTTCATATATGTGATTCCTTCCTAAAGTATATATGTGCAGGGAACCATGGAAAGACAGAGGGTGAATAGTTGAAGGTTGCCTTCATAAGCTAGCAAGTTCAGTGATAGTCTCTCACCAGACTCCATTACTTCAGGCAATGTGCTTGCTTTCCTCCTACACCTAAGGACCAAATCTCGTTTAAGTTTGTTATGGTACTTTTTAAATTCTGTTCAGGGTAATACTGTGCTTGTACTGTGTATACCAGTCCATTATGGGCAGAGAAGTTGTGCCAGCTGGCACTAGGATAAAGGAAAATGGGAGGAGTGCAATATGTAATTATGTTGATAGTTAAACAGCATACAAAATTTTATTTTGGGAAATTCTGTTTGAGTATTCAGGTTGGCATCCAATGAAGTGGGAGAGTTGACCAATGGGAAGAGTTTCTTACTGGGAGATCTTTGTAGTTGACAAGTTTAACAGAAAGGAAATGAAATGTTACATGATAAAGTTATGAATTCCCTCTTCAGTTTGACACACAGTTACGTAGAAGTTTCAGCCGTCAAACATTTCTATTCAGGTGGTAAATACATGACATTATTTCTTATACCATTTGATCTACATCTTGTTTACTTTTCATACTATGTTACCAAATCACATCAAATTCATCAAGTGGCAATCATCTTATCTTTCAGTCAGATTATATAAAGCCAAAAGATAAGATGACGGCTGAATGATGAATCTGACATGATTTGACATGAAGAGAAAATGGCCTAATCAAAGGACTATTCAGACATTTGCCTGTAAACACTGAACACAACTACCAAAGAATAAATAGTAGTAACCCAAAAAAAATAATACTCCTAAGATGGAACATGATGCAATACTAACCTTAAGAATGATGAGGAGACTGTAATACTTACATATGGGCAACACCATTGTTGTTGTATCAAGTGAAGACTATCATAACAAAACAAAAAGTGTGCTTAGTGAACTGGTACAAAATACGGGTATTTTGGCGAGTTTTGGTATGATCCCTCTGCTCAGAAGAGTTCCGCTGGAGGACATACAACAGATACTCCCCAGAATTTTCACAAGCAGACTGTTAATCTCATGACACATACCCTCAAAATCACACACTGTCTTTACAACGGTTCATTTTATGAACAGAAAGATGTAGTAGCTCTGGGATCCCCCCCTGACTCCAGTAGTGATAAGCTACTATAAGAAAACCCCGAACAACTAAGCATAAGAACAGCAATCAAAACACCAACTCGCTGGTTCAGGTACATGTCAACGCATTCATTTTATGGCTACACAGAAAGGAAAAGTTACAAGATTTTCTGAGACACCTAAATGTATCCATCAGAACATCAAATTTGCAATTGAAATAAAGAAGAATGGAGCTTCACCTTTTCTGGATGTCCTGGTAACAAGATGACTGGATGGCTCACTTGGACATGCAGTATACAGGAAGTCTACACATACAGACCTTTATCCCATGCCAAGTCTGAGCATCACCTGGCACAGAAACATGCTGTAACTGCCATGCTATTACAAGGAGCAGGCATACTCAGTGATGCTGAAACTCTCAAGAAGGAAATGTAACATCTTAAACAAACCCTCCAACAGAATGGATATACTAACTCTTGACATCAGATAAGCTATACATCTAGTGAAACTGAAGTCAAAGTATGAGAACAAAAAGCCCATGGCATAGCAATGATATTGCATCTATACAATATCAACAACAAAATCATGAGACACCTGGGAGAGCACAATATCAGAACTATTCATAGCCCAAAAGAGAAAGACCATAAAAATACTGAGGCCTGCCAAGGTTGGATTAGACCTGTATGTCCTGGGTTATAATTGAGTTCATGTGAGTGCAGCAAAGTATATTTAGGACAGACTACAAGGTCTATTGAGGCAAGGTGCAGAGAACATGTATGGATAAACATGAGAGTTGGCAGTGGCAGAACACAGCATCAAGACAGGTCATCACACTGATTTCAGTGGTAGCCTTATATCAGACAGAACATCACAGTACATGGACTCCTGTGTAAAGGAAACAAATGAGACATGACTGAACAAGAAAAACTTTAACAGGGACAGTGACTTCACATTTAGCTGGGCCTGGTATCTTGTAACCAAAATGTTAACCCATCAGGAAACAAGACCAAGGACATGAAAACTTAACTCCACACCCACCAGCCCTCACTGGCTCATAACAAACTATGAAGCAAGGGTTCAGTCAAGTATATTATGATGTGGACTGACATCCTGGTTATTCATTTCCCTGATGAGGAATGCAGAGTGGTTCTTGAAACGTTCGTTTACTTGCCATTCAACCACCCAACACAGCTGCTAGCCTAACAACGTTGTATTGAGCAATAACATGCTTTACAGTTACAGAAGTTTTAAGCACAAGTGGTGGGTAAATCTTCAAAATATGAGCTTCTTTTCCATTACTTAGCATTTAAATGGGACATTTTCTTTATATCCACAATACAGTCCTTCTTAAACAATGGCATTTGTTGGATGTGAAATGCTTTACAAGATCACAACACAGGGTTAACCAGAAGAATTTGTGAATTATAGATCTGAATTTATGAACCAAATACTATAGAGTTTTTCTGAGAATTCCATGCAGGTTTCGTGGACAACCTCATCAATTTTTAAAACTTCATCATCAGCATTGGCAAGATAAATGTAAGGTAAAGATGCCATAGTCATGAAAGCATACAAGAGAAACTAGACCTCAGTATGAAGTGGTGGTGAGGCTACTTCCACACTCAAACCACTTTACCTGATAAGAACCAAAATATCAAGAGTATGAAAAGTAAGATGGGTGGACCACACAGCTGGTGGCAAGGAACAAATTCCAGTCCCTGCATGGAACTAAATTTGGTCATTCAACCAACTTAGGCACTTTCATGACCGAGTTATTCCAACACAGACTTAACGGAGATACCAATAGGCTAGATTCCATCCCAAGAACTATCTTTCATGCATCAAATAATATGTTAAGGTTGTCCTTGCAAATGACACAAAGGCATATAGAGGGGGCAGAGGTACAGTTACACTAATTCTTAACCTTGGCAATAGATGGGAGTGGTCAGCTTTATGCCCCAGTCACTTACCCACCACCCTCACTCCAGGGAAAAGAGCCCCGCCATTACCCACTGAATAGGAGGCTGGGTAGGCTCCAGAGCCAGTCTAGGTGTTTTGGAGAAATGATAAAGCTCTTGCACCTGCCAGCAATCAACACCCAGAATATCCAGCCCACAGTCTAGTGACTATACTAAGTATGCTATCCTGGCTCATATGCTTAACCTTTTGACGCCTAATGTCAACTATAGTGGTCTTACTGCACAGCTAACCTCTAAAGTTTCATTTTATATATTTTTTCAACAAATATAGGTACTGAATATTTTAAACATGGTATATACTCTCAGTTTTTTTCTCTTCAAAATGCAGTTTGTTTCATAATTCTAACGTATTTGGTTCATGTATTATTCACATTTTATATACAGGATGTGTGAAAATTAAAAAAATAATTCCGGCGCCAAAAGGTTAATTTACCTAAACTAAAAGTCTCCAGCTTTACCTGCAAGACACCTTACACACAATAAAGATCTAGCTTCCCATTTTTTTTGCTGCAGAAAATCTTTATTTGTAATCAGTAACTAAGATTATGTGCCTTGTTAGGTAACCGGATTATGTGCCTTCGATAACTAATGAACTCCAAGAAGCAAGGACATTCTTGAGAAAACTGTATGCTCATCTGGTCAAGAAATCCTGATTTTGTGGAATTTGAATGTTCATTACATGTTCACAAAGCCAGCAAGTACACACTGTCTTGAACCAGCTGAAACCATCCAAATTTCTGTTAAGATTTATTTCATCATCATTCCAAGTTGTCTCTTTCCTTCAGGTATTATGGCTCAATTTTTGCATGAATTTCTCACTTCTCGCAAGTGTGCTACACATTCCACCTACTCATTTTCCTTGGTATCATGATAATATTTGGTGAAATTTCCATTAAGTAAACCTCCATCCTCCTGTTCCTTTTTCTTTCATGGGGAGCTTAGTTTAGTTCTATTTAAACAGCTGATGCATTATTGCCTTGGTCAGCACCACAACCACAGAATGACGAATGCTGCACTATGCATTGAAACAATCTTCTTCTTATGGACTTTGTCCATCATCCCAGTTTTTAACACAATATGATGTTTCAGAAGCCAGCTCTGCACTACCAGTTTTCCAGTAGCTGATAAGAGATTTAAAACAATGACACACTCTTTTATCACTTGTACTTGATTCATGATTATTCAACTTGCAGGAGGTAATCTCAAAGACCAGCAACATTGCCATCTTTCACTCATACTAATTACTGAAACACACACACACACACTTTAAAATGCAGAATACTGCATATTTGAACTACATGAACACTACTTTTAAAGTGTTATTATAATGGTAAAAAATGTACTTATAATATTATGTAATACATTCCATACCAGTTTCCATCAGAAGGAATCTCTTGGATCATTAAACTACGTTCTTTCAGAATATGCTTTATTTTTTGTATCTCCAGATTCCGTGGCCCATGTATATTCTCTGCTTCTTGAGCCTTTATCATATTCTCCCGCTGTCTCTCTTGACTGGCTTTTTTGTCCCGTCTCCTTTGGGCTTTGCTCACTCGTAGTGCATGTTGTGATGTTGTACAGTTCTCATTAGCAGGTTCTTCACATACTGCTGCCTCCTACAACAATTTCAATAGCCAAATGTGTGAGAAATTTCATAATTAACTCTTTCCTGTGCTTTAACATAGTAACATGTCATGGAACTCATGTCCTCTGTTGCAATAAAAACAAAATACTGTAACACATTACTATATACTACATACTATAACACGTTATGAGTAACTTCTGAAAGTATCACTGTCCTGTGAATTCAAATGGGGGTATAACACAGGGTGGCAGTTACATAACTGCAACACTGTGTTGTACACAGTCTATTATGTTGTATTTACATAGAAAAAGTAATACAGTCAAACCTCGGTTCACGAACTTAATTTGTTCCTGAAGGTCGTTCGTAAACCGAAACTATTTTCCCCATAGGAATTAATGTAAAATGGATTAATCCGTTCCGGACCCCAGATGAATGCTTATTTAAACTTTTACAACAGTACTTTGTGCACAAATTCTTAACACAAAATCAATGGAAACCATTAAATCTATCACAAAAAAGATAAACACAACACTAAGCAAATCAAATATAGATGAAAACTTAATTTAGTTTTACCGTTCCTGTATGGTGGACAGTTGACGGCGTAAGTGGAAGGTGGTGAGGAAGTGAAATGTTATTGTTTGGAAGGGGATTCTTTTTCTTTTTTCTGTCTCTTGGCACCATTCGACTCTGCTTCAGACCCACTTCATTGTTAACTTCCAAGCCCATGTTTTTGCCTAGAGACACAATATCATCGATAACAGCAGAATCTTCATCGTCAAAGCCCAAATTGTTCGTAACTCGAGACACAGTACGTCATCCGAGACGCTTTGTGTTTGGAAAATTTGTTCATAAACCAAATTGTTCATGATCCGAGGTTTGACTGTATTCAATAAGCAACAATTATACAAGCACCACTACAATGTTCATCATTACATAGATAAGATGTAATAAGTTAACTAACCACAATGCACGAGAATTTTGTATTTACAAATATGGACTTGACACAAAAATTAGACCTTTTACTATCATTGGTAACAACAGTCTCATACCGTTCTATTACAGTCAAACCATCTTGCTTCTGACAACAATGGACCAAACTAAATGGTTTCAGTACACTGAAATGTATCCCAAAGGACATTCCCTTTACTTATGAACACAAGGGTTTCAAGAACAAGCAAGAAAACTACTGCATTTCTGTTCAACACTATTTGTAAGTGAAGATGAAATAATTCATATTAATCTATATACTATGCTTGATACTGCATTAGCATACACAGACTGCTAAGAATTTTTCCATTGCTCTTTTTACCATCATTTACTTACCTACTTACTTACTCCATGGAGCTGAGTCTTTCTTGAGAAGCTAACTGGTTCTCAGTCAGTCAAGAAATTCCCTGCATTTTATGGAACCTGAAGTTTCATTACCGCATTCACAAGTGCCTGCCAACCGTCCCTAACCCAAGCTAGTTCAATTCAGTCCATGCCCTCCCAATCTACAACATAAAGATCAATCTTAATATTATCCTCCCACCCACACCTCAGTCTTACCCACCAAAACCCTGTATGCACCTCACCTCTCCCTCATGTGTAACATGCTCCACCCACTTCATTCTTCTCGATTTGATTACCCAAATAATACTGGGTGAGGAATACAGATCATAAAGCTCCTCATAATGTAGTTTTCTCCACTCCCCATTTACCAATATTCTCCTCAGCACCCTATTCTCAAACACCCTCAGCCAACATTCCTCCCACAATGTGTCTGACCAAGTTTCACACCCATACAAAAAAACAGGTAAAGTTATAGTTCTGTATATCTTAATATTTATATTTTTGGATATCAAACTGGAAGACAAAAGATTCTGCACTGAATGATACCAAGCAATCCCTGACTTCGATCTGCTCTTAATTTCTTCCTGAAGAGAATTTTGGTTTGTTTAGGTTGTTCACAAATATTTGAACTCTTCCACCCTTTCAAAGGAACAATTATCAATCTTTATATTGTGACTTCGTCTGGCATTTTGATGTTGAAACATGACCATGTACTTAGCTTTATCAGCATTTACTATTAATCCAGTATTCTTACTAGCAACTACTCAAGCGCCTGTGTTTTTCTTTATAGCACTACACTCCACCCAATATATTAGCACTACACTCCACCCAATATATTAGCACTACGCTCCGCCCAATATATTATATCAGCCTAAACTATGTGCTGACGTGTACCATTTAATTTAAAGCCATCCTAGTTTACCTGAACCCTCCTAATGGCATACTCTAAAGCAAAGTTGAAAAGCGATGGCGATAAAGCAACTACTTGTTTCAAACCATTCTTCATAGGAAACATGTTGGACAAAAATGATTGCCTACTTGGACTCTGCCATAGGTTTCAATAAGACACATTTTTATTAGCCTTATCAGTTTCATGGGGATACCAAACTCAATGAGAAGACCTCCCTCCTAACTGAATCACAAGTTTTCTTGAAGTCTATAGATAACTGATGCATTGCTTCATTTTCATATTGAATCTTGTCTTACTGTATTGTACATTACAGTTTTATGTTCAATCATATACTTTGGTTTATAACCAAGAAGTTTCTGATAAAATCTTTAATCTTATTATTCCATTTTTCAAAATAGTGGTTATCACTATTGTATAATAATAATAATAAGTAGAAATTACAAAATTGGCGGAATATGTAGATAGGAAGGAAGACCCACTAATACAGGTTGTCAGAACACACCAACACAACACCGATTCAGTAGTGTCACAGAGAGCTAGATGCCTGAAGACAGAAGTACAGAAAGAAACGAGAAAAGTAAAGGACAGTATAGCGGAGAAAACACAAGAAAGATGGCAAGGCAAGAGGATGCATGGACAATTCCCACGTAACTTAGACGGAAAGCTGGTGGACATTGAACAGTCATATCGCTGGCTAAAAACTGGTGACATCAAGGGAGAAACAGAAA